>Ga0209533_1000422_pt1 | contig 40831 bp, 27 predicted proteins | sample COG_04_FD_184748 | JGI IMG/M metagenome (GOLD analysis project Ga0209533, IMG submission 184748) | Pelagic Microbial community sample from North Sea - COGITO 998_met_04 (SPAdes) (version 2) | ecosystem: Environmental > Aquatic > Marine > Neritic zone/Coastal water | place: Helgoland, sampling...
CATGAAAAAGGTGCCTTTACTTCTGCTCATAAACAAAGGTTAGGCAAATTTGAGCAAGCCATCGGAGGAACCTTATTTTTAGATGAAATTGGAGACATGAGTTCTTCTGCACAGGCCAAAGTTTTGAGAGCTCTTCAAGAAAAAAAAATAACTAGGGTTGGAGGTGAGAAAGAGTTAAGTGTTGATGTTAGAGTTTTGGCAGCTACAAACAAAGACCTCAAACATGAAATAAAAGAAGGAAATTTTAGGGAAGATTTGTACCACAGATTGTCCGTAATTTTAATAAAATCACCTTCATTATCTGAAAGGTTGGAAGACATCGAATTACTAGTACCTCACTTTGTTTCTCAAATTACTGATGAACAAGGACTTCCAAAAAAGAGATTTACAAATCAAGCAATTTTAGAACTGCAAAAATATTCTTGGCCAGGAAACATCAGAGAGTGCAGAAATATTGTAGAAAGATTATTAATACTTGGGGGTTCAGAAATTACAGAAAAGGACGTTACAAAGTATTTAAAATAACTCCTTAACAAACCTAACTTACAGTAAACCAACAGAGTATAAATAATTGGTTGGAATCTATATTTTTTTAAATTTACGGATTCGATTGAAAACTGGCTAAAAATTGAAATTATGAAGAAAATATTATTAATTATTTGTCTCCTAACCATTAACTTTTTTTGCTTTTCTCAACTCAGCTCAGTTACAACTTCTCCACCTTTGGTCGCAAACAATGGCCAATCAGGAGTATCCTTTAACATAACGGCTTCTACAGATATTATTGTTCAAGCTATAGATGTTACATTAACCACCGGCTCTCAATCAGGAAGCGTTTGGTATTCTACTACTGCAATAAGTGGTCCTCCCACGATTTCTAGTCCAGGATGGACGCAAATTAGTGGCTTTACAGGAACCGGAAATTCTACATCGCCAGTACCGTTTGCAAATAATCTTAATATTCTTATTCCAGGTGGTCAAACTTATGGTTTCTTTATTGCTGCTGGTAGTTTAAGGTATATGACTTATGCATCTGGGCCTTCAACTTTTACTGATGGTATTTTAACCATTGACAATGGACCAAATGTAGGTTATGGTGGCGGTCCACCGAATCCTACATTTTCAACTAGGCAGTTTTTAGGAACTGTTTATTATGAAGTTGCAAATAAAGGTTTCAATAATGCTGGAATTTCAGAGCTGGTTTCGCCAAATGCTTTTTGTCCAGGTACTGAAAATATTTCGGTAAAAATTAAAAACTCGGGTAGTAATCAAATTTCTCCAGTATCTGTTGGATGGTCATTAAATGGAGTTTTACAAACCCCTGTAACCTATAACGGTCTTCTTGATACTTTAGGGGGTGCAGGACCTGATAATGCTACTGTTTTATTAGGATCTTCTACATTTTTAGCAAATCAAACTACAACCTTAAAAGCTTGGACTTTTAGTCCAAACAATGTAACTGATACTGTTAATGATAACGATACAATTTTAGTCGATTTAAAACCGGCCATATCTGGAACTTACACTATTGGAGGTGCATCGCCAGATTATCCAACTTTTTCTGCTGCATTTACAGATCTAAATAATAGTGGAGTTTGTGGTCCAACTGTTTTTAAAGTAAGAAGTGGTACTTATCCTGAACAACTTACTCTTGATAATGTAAATGGCACCTCACCCACAAACACAATAACATTTGAACCTGATACTGGAATAACCAGCATACCTACAGTTCAATTTGCTGGTAGCTCAGCAAACAATTTTGTTTGGAAAATTAATGGTACAAGTTATGTAACTATTAAAGGGTTAGGTATTGTAAACACCAACTCTAGCACTTCAAGAGTTATTGATATTTCAGGAAACAGTTCGTTTATCAATTTTGTGGATGATTCTCTTTCTGCTCCAACATCAAACTCTACTTCTAATTTAAGGTCAGTAGTTTTTTGTGATGCGGGTTCATCTCCCTCAGATATTTCAATTGACAACTGTGTTATTGATGGAGGTTCTTATGGAGCTTATCTAAGAGGTGCCTCTACTACATCCAGAATGAATAACTTTTCTATTACCAATTCTAGAATTACCAATTTTTACTATATGGGTATTTACTATTGGTACGGATCAGGTAGCGTTTGTTCAAATAACTACATTAGACCATCTAATGCTTATACTTTTCCCTATGGTTTGTATTATTATTACCAAAATAACGCACCTCAAATTGTAGGAAATGATTATCAATATGATTCTCCATCTGGAGGATATTCTTTGTACTTGGCCTACATAGAAGGTAATGCCAATACGAGAGCTTTAATAGCAAATAATTTCGTTTTACAATTAAATACAGGTGCAACTTCTACCAATTACGGAATTTACTGTTTTGCAGCTAGCGCTACCGACTTTTACCATAATACAGTTGTTCACCAAGGCGGTAATACCTCTACTAGAGCTTTTTTCTTTAATGGAAATTCAGCTTATACTGATGTTAATATTATGAATAATATTTTCATGAGTAATGGTAGTTCACAAGCTGTATATATTAATTCTACGGCTGCAAATGCTATCACTCAAATGGATTACAACTGTTTGTATTCTGCAGGTTCTCTTGGTTATTATGGAACTTCTACTGTAGCAAATTTGGCTGCATTAAAAGCTACCTCAGGAATGAATGCTAATTCGGTAAGTGTTATTCCAAATTTTGTTTCAGCAACTGATTTACATTTAGGTTTAGACCCTAATTTAGATGGAAAAGGATTGCCACTTGCAAGCGTAACTGTGGATATTGACTTAGAAAACAGAAGCACCACTAAACCAGATATTGGTGCAGATGAGTTTAGAGGTCCTCCTAATAACGCAGGGGTAGCAAATGTTGTTTACCCTAAAAACCCTCTTTGTGGTTCGATTGACAATAGAGTGTGGATGAATCTAGAGAATAGTGGTGATAATATTTTAGATAGTGTTAGAATTAGCTATCAAGTAGTTAGGCCAGGTTCTCCTACTCCTCTTCCCCTAAGATCCATCATGTATTATGGTTCTCTTTTACCTGGAGAAATTGACTCCAACGTTGTTCTTCCTACTTTTCAAGGTGGATTTCTAGCTGGAGACACTCTTTATCTATATACTTCTATGCCAAATGGAGTACCAGATAGTTTAAGCCTTGATGACACAATAATGGTGAGAATGATTGATGGATTTCCTGGTGGACACTTTACCATTGGAGATACCTCTAGCACTGCTGCAATGCAAGCCGATTTTCCAAGTTTTACTGCAGCTGCAAATTTCTTAGATAGCATACAAGGTATATGTGATTCGGTAATTTTTGATGTAATTGATTCAACTTTTGTTGAGCAACTGACTATTAATAATATTGTTGGAACTTCTCCTACTACTCCAATTATTTTTAGGGGAATGAACGGGGCAAATTCAACAGCTCAGTTAAGGTTTACAAGTCAAGTAATTGACTCAAACTATACAGTTTGGTTAAACGGAGCTACTCATGTATTTTTTGAGAACTTAACCCTTGTTAATCCAGGAGCTCTATTATCACCTTCGGGCGGAACCGCCTCACCTTATGGCATTGTTGTAAAAGCTGATGGAGCAAATGGTAGTATATTTAATAATTGTGCTATTGGTGGCAGTAAGATAACAAATTCAACTACTGGTCTTGCCAATTTTAAAATCAGCAATTCTGATGGTTTTTGGATAAACAACTGCAGAATTAATGATGGCGCTTTTGGTATAGATTTAAATGGTGGTAATAATACCATTATCACAAACAATACTTTTAGAAACCAACATGCTCAAGGGGCTACTTTCACGGCATCCATAGATATTGAATTTTCCCATAATGAAATGTCGTCTAATTCTGGTTATGTTACTCCAACAAATGGAGGACTTTACGCGGCCCAATTAGTTTTTAATAATGTTTCAGGAGGGGTTAACGCCTTTGCAAATAATATTTATGGTCAAGATCAATTCCCGCTTTTTGGTATTGCATTTATTGGCTCACAAGGTAAGGCTAATAACAAAAACTTAGTTTACAATAATTTCATCGGAATTGGAGCAAGTTACTCGGGTTTTGATTTTGGTGGTATTGCTTTAATAAACTCAGACTTTACAGTAGTTTCAAATAACAACATTGCCATAGAAGGAAATGGGGGTGATGCAAGCGCTTTCTTGGCAGATGGCGGTAGTCAAAATGAAGTTTACAACAATAGTTTTGCAAACTTTGGCGTTGGAAAAGCTGTTGTATTTGCAACTCCATCAACGGTAATAGCTTCCAATAATAATAACCTTTATTCAACAGGTAGTAATATTTGTGACTATACAGGTTCTGCTTTTACCGACTTAACCACTTGGAATAGCATTGGATATGATCTAAATTCTATTAGCGATGACCCTCAGTATTATAAATCTCCAGAAGATTTACATGTATGTAATTTAGCATTAAATGGCGGTGGTATTCAGCTTCCATTTATTACTGGAGATATTGATAATGATCCTAAAGATCCAAATTCACCAGATATTGGAGCTGACGAGTTTACCCCAATTGCTGAATTTAATCTTGGTGCCGATACTGGACTCTGCACCGGCGCGTCACTAACCCTTACAGGTGGCAGAAACACAGGTGACTTAAATGTTTGGTCAACAGGGGATACTGCTCTAAGTATTAATGTAAGTAATCCAGGTGCTTTTTATATAACAATGTTTAATGAGTGTGGTATTAAACAAGATACTATAAATGTAACATACCAAACTGCAGTAAACTTAAGAAAAGACACAAATATTTGTGCTAAGCAGACCATTACCTTAGAGGCAAATGTTAGCAACGTAAACTATGATTGGAATACAGGTGAAAGTACCAAGTCAATCTCTGTTAATTCTCCTGGAACTTATTCTGTAAAAATTGAAGATAACTTTGGTTGTATAAGTAATGATACAATTACTGTAACTCAGTCAGGTATAGCTAATATTGAAGGTTTGGCGGTTATATGCGGAAATCAAACTACATTTTTAGAAGCAAAACCTTCAAATTCAACTTACAGTTGGTCAAATGGGGGAAATAATAGCATTATTACAGTTTCGAACCCAGGTTTATATTGGGTTGAAGTTAATGACAAAGGTTGCTTAAGTAAAGACACTGTTATAGTAACAGCAAATCCTCTTTCAGAAACAAACTATACTTTTACTACATCCTATTTAACTTTTGCTGTAACTCAAAATAACTCAATAGGTGATGTTCATGCTTGGGATTTTGGCGATGGAAATACATCTTCATTGAAAAAGCCAACCCACACATATTCTTCTCCTGGATTTTATAATGTTACTTACTCAGTAAGTAATATTTGCGACACTTCTAGCACTACAGAAGAAATTTCTGCAATTGGTGTTGGATTAAATAAATTAAATGCGAGTGAAAGTATTTTAGTCTATCCTAACCCAGCCGATGATATTGTTAATGTTAGCCTTCTTGACTTACCAAATGGTTTAGTAAGCATGTCAATTATAGACTTAAAAGGATCAATTGTTTTTGAGAAGAGCCTGAACATAATTTCTAAAAACCAAGTAGAATCTATTTACTTAAATTCTCTTTCTTCAGGGGTATATATTTTAAAATTAACATCTGAAGGATTCTCATATTACCAAAGAATTGAAAAAAAATAACCAAACTACAACTTAACACATGAGAAAAATTATACTTTCACTTTTGTTACTAATAACCATATTTCCTATAGCATCTATAGGTCAGTCTACTCAATATATAGTGGGTACTCCAAATGGGTCAAATACCGGAACTACCTATCCTGCACCTTTTGCAAATTGGTATTGGGGAACTAGGCAGCAATATTTAATTCTTGCATCAGAATTAACCGCACTTGGTGCTGTTGAAGGAAATATTAAAGAAATTGCATTTAATGTTGTTGCCTTAAATGTAGTTCCTTCTCTTCAAAATTATACGGTTTGGTTGAATACTGAATCTCCAACTGCATCATTAAATGCTTGGGAAGGAAATATGGGAAGTCCTATTTACGGCCCAACTACGCAGAATGTAATATCTGGCTGGAATACTATTACTGTTCCAGATATTCCTTGGAATGGTACAGATAACATTGTTATCGAATTGTGTTCAAATAATACAAGCTTTGTTTTTAACGGAAATGCTTCTACACAGTGGGCAACTGGCTTGCCATTTAATGCCAGCAGAACATACAGAGCAGACAACCCAACAAATTGTGGTAATCCATCTACCTCAAATTTACTTCCTACAAATAGGCCCATTATTAGGCTAGAAATAGAACCTTCTGCAATAGCAAACTCAGCTGGAATTAGCGAAATTGTTTATCCAAAAAATCCTCTTTGTGGATCTATAGATAACAGAGTTTGGGTTAACTTAATTAACAGTGGAGATAGCATTTTAGATAGCGTAAACATTAGCTATCAGGTAATTAGACCAGGTTCTCCTACTCCATTACCTTTAAGAACCTTTAAATATTATGGTCCATTATTTCCTGGAGAAATTGACTCAAATGTTGCTTTACCAAGCCTTCAAGGTGGGTTTCAACAAAGTGATACACTATATGTTTTTACAACATTTCCAAATGGTATTCCTGATAGTTTAAAAGCTGACGACTCTTTAATGATTAGAATGACAAATGGCTTTTCAGGAGGTAGGTTTATTATTGGAGACACTTCTGCTAGTGCAAGTTTAAAAGCAGACTTCCCCAACTTTACAACAGCAACTCAATTTTTAGATAGTGTAGAAGGAATATGTGACTCAGTTATTTTTGAGGTAATTGATTCTGTTTTTAGTGAGCAGTTTACTATAAACAATATATTAGGTACTTCGCCTAGTATTCCTATAATTTTTAGAGCGCTAGACGGGCCAAGTTCTTCGGCAAGGGTTAATTTCAGCACACAAACAGCAGATTCAAACTTTACAGTAAATTTAAATGGTGCTAAAAATATAATTTTTGAAAACCTTGCATTTAGAAATTCTGGAGGCCTGGTAACACCTCCTGGAGGTTCATCACTTGCACCTTATGGAATTGTTGTTGATGGAAAAGATGTAGAAGGGATAATTTTTGATAACTGTAATTTTATTGGTAGTGGAGAGCAATCTACAAGTGATAATTTAATTAATATTAACTTTGAAAATTCTTCAAATCTTTCAATTAATAACTCTCAAATAACAGGCGGAAGTATTGGTTTAAATAATTCGAAAGGCTCTAATACAAATATTGAAAACACTAGATTTAGAAATCAATATGCTCAAGGCGCACACTTTAATGCAATGAGAGGTATTAAATTTAAAAATAATAACTTAGCATCTAATTCAGCCTACTTTCCTTCTAGTGCTTCAGATATAGCTTCTGCCCTTGTTGAGTTTAATAAGATTAGTGGAGGTATAATGGCTGAAGGAAATTACTTAAGCGCCACAGATGAGTTTCCATTAAATGGATTTTTATTTAGCGATTCAAAAGCAAAATCAAATAATAAAAATTATTTATTCAACAACTTTATTGGCATTGGGGCTAGCTACTCAGGAGCAGAATTTAAAGGCATTGCTATAGAATCTTCAGATTTTACTGTAGTTTCTAATAATAACTTGGCTTTAGAAGGAAATAATAAAGATTCCTATGCTATGTTTATTGATGGTGGAAGCCAAAATGAAATTTATAACAATAATTTAGTTCATTTTGGAATTGGAAAAGCACTTTACATTGGTCAATCATCTTCTGTTTTTAATTCTAATAATAATAACTTGTTTTCTAATGGTATTAATTTAATTGAGTATAATGGAGCAACTTTTGTTAATTTAGTTAGTTGGCAAAATTTAGGTTACGATAATAACTCTATAAGCGTAAATCCTCAGTATTATAATACGCCAAATGATTTGCATGTTTGTAATTTAAACCTAAATGGGAAAGGCCTTAAATCACCATTCTTTCTAACCGATATTGATAATGATTTAAAAGATCAAAATACACCTGATATTGGAGCTGATGAGTTTACTCCAGTTGCAGAATTTTCACTAGGTCCAGATACAGGATTATGCATAGGCCAAGTATTAACCTTAAAAGGAGGTAAAAATACAGGAGACATTAATATTTGGTCAACTGGAGATACAGTTCTTACATTAATGGTTACTTCACCTGGGAGTTATTATATTTCACTTTTAAACGAGTGCGGCGTAAAAGAGGATACAATTTCTGTAACTTATCAAATTCCTGTAAGTATTCCTTCAGATACTAATATTTGTAAGAGACAAGAAATTACAGTTTCAGCTAATATTTCTAATGTTAATTATAATTGGAATACAGGTGAAACCACACAATCAATTAAGGTAAATTCTCCTGGGTTATATATAATTTCCGTTGAAGATGTTTATGGGTGTATAAGCAAAGATACCCTTGAGGTAACCCAATCTGATGAAGCACAAATTGTTGGGAAACCAATAATTTGCGGAAATCAAACTACATTTTTAGAGGCAAATCCTACAAATTCGATCTATTCTTGGTCTACGGGAGCATCTACTAATATTATTACAGTTTCTAGCCAAGGATTATATTCAGTTGAAGTTAATGATAAGGGATGTATAAGCAGAGATACTGTTTTAGTTACTCCCAATCAATTGTCAAATGCTGACTACACTTTTGTAACAAATAATTTAACATTTGATGTTACAAGTAACAATTCAATTGGAGACGTTCATTTTTGGGATTTTGGTGATGGAAATACATCTAGCCTAAAAGAACCTACTCATATTTATGCAGGAAAAGGTATTTACGAAGTAACTTACTCAGTAAGTAATATTTGCGATACAAGCAGCATAAGTGAAACTATCGAGATTTTTAATATTGGAATAAATGAAGGTTTAAACAATAAAGGTGTAATAGTATACCCTAACCCTTCTCAAGGTCAATTTAATATTGAGATACCAAGTTTACAATCTGAAACTTTATCTATAAGTCTTCATGATTTAAAAGGTTCAGTAGTAAATACTAAAACTTTAAGCAACTCTTCAAAAAGCTTCAAAGGTCAAATTAATTATCAAAACGTATCTCCTGGTTTTTATATTCTAAAAATTAATGGTGATAATTTAAATTTTATCCACCGAGTTGAAATCCTAGACTAAATAACATGAAGAATTTACTTTACATAGCCATAATAATTTCAACATTATTATCACCTAACTTAGTTAGGGCTCAAGCTGTTGATTATACAATAGGTATTCCTACTGGTTCAAATGGAGGCACAGGTTACCCATCTCCATTTGCAAATTGGTTTTGGGGAACTAGGCAACAATATTTAATTTTAGGTTCTGAGTTAACTGCTGCAGGAGCAACAAAAGGAGATATTACAGAAATTGCATTCAATGTTTTAAATGTAAACTCATGTCCCCCTTTACAAGGCTATACTGTTTGGGTTAAAACCACATCAAGCACTCCTTCATTATTGGCTTGGGAAACTAATATGGGATCTCCTGTATATGGCCCAACAACTTACACAACAACTCCAGGTTGGAATTCGTTTGCAATTCCTGAGTTTTCTTGGAATGGTAGTGACAATATTGTAATAGAGATTTGCTCAAATAATTCTAGCTATTTAACCAATGGTAATGCTTCTGTTCAATGGACATCTGGTTTACCTTTTAACGGAAGCAGAACTTATTACGCTGATAGTCCAGGAAACTGCGGAAACACTGGGTCCTCCTTTGTAACAGGCACAACAAGACCAATAATTAGGGTTCGAGTAGAACCCCCTTTTGCGAATGATGCAAATCCTACATTACTTGATCGACCTGGAGCTGCTATTTGTGATGCAGGAAAAGACGTTGCTATTTCCATTCAAAATACAGGAACAAAAAATTTAACATCGCTAGATATAGGTTGGCAAGTTATAAGAAATAATAACCCTTTTCCTATTTCAAATTATGTTTGGACAGGTAATTTACCGACAAATGGTGAAGAGAATAATATTCAGGTTGGAAATTTTGCTCCTGGATTTTTAAAAGGAGATATTTTAAAATTTTGGACTTCTAACCCAAATGGGGTTATTGATAGTTTGGTAGAAAACGACACAATTTATACTGAATTAAGAGAAGGTGCCCAAGGAGAATATAATGTTGGTGGAATTTTCAATATAGATTTTTCAACCGTTGAGTTAGCAGTAAACTTTGTAGATAGTTTTGGAGCGGTCTGCGATAGTTTAATTTTCAACGTTAGAGATGGTGTTTATGAAGGTCAATTTGAACTGATTGACATTTTAAATACTGCCCCGAGTAGACCAATTATTTTTAGAGGCGATAAAGGCGCGAATAGTAACGTTACTATTATTGACTCAACTCTTTCAAAAGGAAACTATTTATTCAAAATAAATGGCACTAGCAATGTTTATTTTGAAAATATCAAATTAGTCAATGCATCAAATGGATCAAACAACAGAGTTATTGTTGTTGAAAACAACTCTGAAAATACACACTTTATTAACTGTACATTAGAAAATAACTTTAGTGGCCTAGACAGCTCAAGTCAACATTCAATAATATATTCAAGTAATCAAACACTTGAAAATGGATTAAGCGTAATTGGCTCGACTTTAATTGGCGGTAATTATGGGGTTTATAGTGGAGGTTTGAACCCTGATACTACTGAAATGGACATTTTAATAGATAACTCTGTTTTTCAAAACCAAAGTCTAGGAGGTGTTTATTTAGAAAATGTTGAAAATACCCAAATTCAAAATTCTGAATTTACTTCAACCTCAACCAACCTTTTAGGTACCTCTGCTATTAGTGTAAATAAATCAAGAGGTGTTTTAACAATTACAGGTAATACAATAGGCTCTTCATTAGGCTGGCCATCAACTGGAATTAACTTAAACAAATGCCAAGGTTTGCCATTAACTAATGTTTTAATAGCCAATAACTTTATTGCTGTTGGAAGTTCTTTTCCTACCAACCAAATAGGAATTTTATCAGATACTTCAGTTTTTGTAAATATGTATAATAACTCTATTGCTGTTAATGGAAATGAGATAAACTCTTCTTGCGTTTCTATTTTAGGAGGTGGCAATAATAAAGTTGTAAATAACAACCTTGCAAACTTTGCAGGAGGTGTTACTCTCAATTATCAAGAATCGGTTGGATTTCCAATTTTTGAATCTAATTTCAATAACCTTTTCACAAATGGAATAAACATAAGTACATATAATAAGGCAAGTTACATCAGTCTTCCTCAATGGAATAAAGCAATATTAGACGATAATAACTCTGTTTCCGTTAATCCAAATTTTTACAGCACTACTGATTTACATACCTGTAACCCAGCACTTGACAATACAGGAAAAGTAATTTCAGCCGTCCTTAAGGATATTGATGATGAAAATAGAAATATTTCTCATTTTGATATTGGTGCAGATGAATTTACGTCAACCTTAAAATTTAACATTGGCCAAGACACAACTATTTGTGATGGCGAAGAAATTTTATTGCAAGGAAACTTAAACTTTAATGATAATTATACAGCATGGTCTACAGGAGATAGTTCAAGTCAAATATTAGTTTCTATGCCTGGAACCTATACTGTTACATCATCAAATTTTTGTGGTTCAGCAACGGATACGATAGTTATTAGCTTAGCTGATTTTGCCGCATTAGGTTCTGATACTAATATTTGCGCTAACCAAACCTTAACATTAAATTCAGGAGTACTTAATGCTTCATATAATTGGAATACAGGCGAAACAACTTCCATCAAAAACGTTTCTGAAGCTGGAATCTATTCAGTAACAGTTACAGATAATAATAACTGTATTACATCAGATACTATTTACGTAACTCAATCATTAGCAGTTGATTTACCTAATGATACTTCTTTATGTGGGGGCAAATCAATATTTTTAGATCCTAAAACAGGTTCGGGTATTTACTCTTGGAGTAATGGCGCCACAACCTCAACTTTGTTGGCAAATACTTCTGGAAATTATGCTGTAACATTTACAGATTTATTTGGTTGTTCAAGCAGTGGTTCTGTAAATGTAATTTCATCTTCAATTCCAAATGCTAAATTTACAGATTCAACAGTTGCCCAAACTACAATCTTCACAAGTAATTATTACCCAAATGCTACATACTTATGGGATTTCGGAGATGGAAAAACATCAACCCAACAAAATCCTGTTCATTTATTTCCTGGTCCTGGGTCTTATGTAATTACTTTACAAATAACAAATGATTGCGGAGCAAACTTCTACAGCAAAGAACATGGTGTGGCTCTTGGAGTCTCTAATCTTATAAGTGACAAATCAAATGTCTTAATTTTCCCAAATCCAACTTCAGAGTACTTCAATATTCAAAATAATGGAGAAAATAAAATATCAGAAGTGAAAGTTTATAACACTGAAGGAAGATTGGTTTTAAACAAAGTCGTATTATCTGATAATATGATAATTAAGACCTCAGGATTTGCAAAAGGAGTTTATTCCATTAAATTAATTTCAACTAATGAGATAATAAATAGAAAGCTAATTATTCAATAATTCAATAATATTTTGATTAAAAGGCGAATTGATACCAATTCGCCTTTTTTTGTTTTTATAAATTATTATTTTTACGATATTATGTGGACTTAAAAGAATAGCATGAAAAAAAATTACTTTTCAATTACATTAATTTATATCTGCCTATTTTTTAATACGGCTATTTCTCAAACTAATATTGCACCTCTAGCTACTTTTTCTGGAACACCTGGTTGCAGCACCGGAGCTTGCTCAACTTTTAACGATTTAAATTTTGGGGTTTGTGGAACCCAACAAGTTTGGATAAGTGGAGGTAATAATACAGCTCCAGGGCAATTGGCTATAACTGCTGAATGGACAAGTCAAAAAACTTTTAATGAGTTTATTATTCACCATGCACAAAATAATACAAGGTTTTTATGTGGTGGAATAATCCAAGTTTGGAAAAATGGCGGCTGGGTGAACCACTTTACATTTACCAATTTACCACTTCAATGCATCAATTCTGTTGTTTTTCCTAAGGTGAAAACAGATAGAGTTAGAATAACAGCTTTCCAAATTTGTGGGTCCCAACTATCTAATGTTAATTTTAGAGAAATAGAAATTATTGAAGTTCCTGATATTCCAAATGATGCAAGGCCATATTCATTTGACAAACCGGGTCAAGCTATTTGTAATAATTTAAAAGATGTAGAGGTATCTATTGAAAATCCAGGTTTAAATAATTTAACTTCTGTAAAAGTAAACTGGACTGTTATTAGAGGAGCCAATACATTCCCTGTTAATTCCTATAATTGGAGTGGAAACTTGGCAAATGGAGGGGTTGCTCAAAATATTTTAGTGGGTTCATTTACCCCCGGATTTGAAAAAGGAGATATTTTTAAATGTTGGACAGAAAGTCCAAATGGAGTTCCAGATTCATCAGCAGAAACAGATACTTTGGAGCTAATCATTAGAGAAGGTGTCTCAGGGAAATATAATGTTGGTGGAATTTTCAACATAGATTTTTCTACTTTAGGCCAAGTTGAAAATTTTGTAGATAGCTTTGGAGCTGTATGCGATAGCTTAATTTTCAATTTCAGAGATGGTGTTTATGAGAGTAATTTCACATTAAATGAAGTATTTAATACGTCTCCTAATAGACCCGTAATATTTAGAGCTGAAAATGGATTAAATGCAAATGTTGTATTTCTAGACTCAACACTAACCTCAGGAGCCTATCTTACCCTTTACAACCCGAAAAATATTTATTTCGAAAACATCCAATTTAAAAACCTTTCTTCTCTATCTCAAGAAGTGGTAGAACTTAATGGAGAAATCAGCAATATTAATTTTATTGGTTGCACATTTGAAAATAATTATAGCGGAACTAATAACGCTTCAAATCACAATCTTTTTACTTCAAATAACAAGGTTTTTGGAAGTGGCATAGGAATATATGATTGCGATTTTATTGGTGGAAATTTCGCCATAAACTTCCCTGGAATTAATGAAGATAGTTTAATTTCTGATATTTCAATTTCCAATAGTAACTTTCAAAATCAATCATTAGGAGGTTTAAACCTTAGCCTTACCGAAAACGTAGAAGTGTTAAATTCTAATTTCACTTCAGTTTCAACAAATGCTCCTATTTCTAGAGCTATTTCTGTTTCGAATAACTATGGAACACTAAAGCTTGAAAGAAACAATATTGGTTCTGCATCAGGCTGGCCAAGCACAGGGATTTATATTTCAGATTGCAATGGTTTCCCTTCAAGACCCGGAGAAATAATTAACAATTTTATAGCTGTTGGTGGGGCAAGCACAAACTCAGCGGTTGGAATTTATTCAAATGATTGCGCTTTTATTAATTATTTAAATAATTCAGTAGCGGTAAATGGTTCAATAAATGCTTCAACAGCTTTATTTTTAGATGGTGGTGGAGCAAATAAAGTAGTTAACAATGTACTTGCAAACTTTGGAGGAGGTTTAGCTTTAGACTATCAAGAGACATCAGGGTTTCCAGCTTTTGAGTCTAACCATAATAATCTCTTTTCTACTGGAAATAATATCGCAAAGCATAAAACTTCTTCTTTCATAAATATTTCATCATGGTCATCAAATATTGGGGATGATGCAAACTCTATTTCTACCGACCCCAATTTTGTAAGCTCTACAGATTTGCACGTTTGTTCTCCATCAATGAACAATTTAGGAAAACCTTTAGCAAATGTTCTTTTTGATATTGATGGTCAGAATAGAAGTGCTATTAAACCTGATATGGGTGCAGATGAATATTCTCCTGCAAATGCCCTGAGTTTAGGAAATGATACTGTTGTTTGTAAAGGAACAGAGTTATCACTTGATGGAAGCCTAAACTTTGATGATTTTTATAATGCATGGTCCACAGGAGATAGCACTGCTATTATTAGTATTACTCAACCAGGAACATATTCTGTTTTATCCTCAAATATTTGCGGTACAGATGCGGATACTATTGTAGTTGGATTATCACCTTCTGCCAATTTAGGCACTGATACAAACATTTGCGCTAATTCTACTTTAACTTTAGATGCCAAAGTTAACAATTCAACATACCAATGGAATACAGGAGAAACATCTCAAACCAAAACTATTAGTGAGGCGGGCATTTATACTGTTACAGTTATAGATAATAACTTTTGTGAAACGTCAGATACCATAAATGTTACTCAATCTCAAATGGTTTCTTTGCCATCAGACACGTCAATATGCGGTGGTAAATCTATTTTTCTTGATCCAGGAACAGGACCAGGAACTTATACATGGAGTTCAGGGCAAACTGCACCGCTTATTTTGGCAACAAATTCAGGGAACTACACTGTTACCTATACAGATTTATTTGGCTGTGTGAGCACAGGAGCCACAGATGTAGTTATTACAACTTCACCTGATGCAAACTTTACTGACACCACAATTGGCTATGCTGTTTCTTTCTTTGGTAAATCTTATCCAAATGCCACTTATAATTGGAGTTTTGGTGATGGAGATACTTCATTGCAACAAAACCCTATTCATCTATATAAATCACCTGGTGTTTATGTGGCTACCCTTCAAATATCAAATGATTGTGGGGCAGATTTTTTCAGCAAAGAGTTAACAGTTATTTTGCCAAGTGCAGGAGACATAGAAACTTCAAGCTTTGTAAAAATATTTCCTAACCCGTCAAATGGTTTAGTAAATATTTCAACTTTAAACAAAGGAAACTTAAATATTGAAATATTTGATATAGCTGGTAAGTTGGTTTATAGCTCCCAAACAAATAATACAGTTCAAACCAATTTAGACCTTTCAAGTTTCGATAAGGGAATTTATACTATAAAAGTTTTCGATGAAACTAATTGGTATCAAGAAAAACTAATTATTCAATAAAAAAAAGGGAGCTAATAGCTCCCTTTTTTTTTATAATAACTCTTCAATCTTTTTCAAAACCAAGTGCAGGTTTTCTGGGGAGCTCCCCCCCGCACTTGCAAAGAAGGGTTGACCTCCTCCGCCTCCATTAACTTCTTTTGCAAGGGTTCTAATAAAGTTTCCTGCGTGATACCCATTATTCTTTATTAAGTCATCTGAGAAGGCTAAATTGAGGTTTGCTTTGCCGTTATTATCAGCAACTAGTAAAATTGCAATTTGTGTATTCTCAGACTTCAATTGGAAAGCCAAATCCTTTATTGATTTTGAATCTAAATCAACTTTTTGCCTTAAGAGTTTAATTCCATTAAAGTTTTCAATTTTTGAAATTAATTCACCTTTAAGGTTTTGAGCATTCTGTTTTGATAAACTTTCAATTTCATTTTCAAGTTTTTTGGTTTTATCAATAAGCTCTTCAATAGATTTTAATGGATTTTTTGATTTTAAAACATGTTTAATTTCATTCATTAAACTAATGTTTTTACAAAGAAAGTCCATGGCTGCATCACCAGTTAAGGCTTCAATTCTTCTAATTCCGGAAGCCACAGCAGATTCAGAAACAATTTTAAAATAACCAATATTACCTGTAGCTTTTACATGTGTTCCTCCGCATAATTCCACAGAGTCTCCGAAATTAATTACCCTTACGGTATCGCCATATTTTTCTCCAAATAATGCCATTGCTCCCATTTCTTTCGCTTCATCCATAGGAACTCCCCTTTTTTCATTTAAAGGATAGTTTTCCATAATTTGATCATTCACCATTTTTTCAATGTTGAATAAATCATCTTCATGAATTTTTTGAAAATGAGAAAAATCAAATCTTAAATAATCAGATGCTACAAGCGAACCTTTTTGCTCAACATGTTTGCCCAAAATATTCCTTAATGCATGATGAAGCAAGTGTGTGGCTGAGTGATTCCGTGCAGTATTCAAACGTTTTTTTGTATCTACCTTAGCAGTAAATAATGCATCAATTTGTTCGGGAAGTGCTTCTACAAAATGAATAATTAAGTCATTTTCTTTTTTGGTATCAAATATTTTAACGCTTTCAACTGAACTCACAATCTCCCCAGTATCTCCAACTTGACCTCCACCTTCAGGATAAAAGGGAGTTAAGTTAAAAACCAACTGAAAAAACGATTTATTTTTTTGAGAAACTTTCCTGTACTTGGTAACTCTTACTTTGGTTTCTAATTTATCATACCCAACAAATTCTTCAACCTTATCATCAATAAGCTCAACCCAATCATCTGTTTTTAATGCGGTTGCACTTTTTGACCTTTCTTTTTGTTTTTGAAGTTCTTCTTCAAAACCAACCATATCAGCCTCCTTGTCAAAATCGGCCAATATTAAATTGGTTAAATCTACCGGGAAACCAAAAGTATCGTACAACTCAAAAACAACTTTACCTGATATAACCTTACTATCGGTTTGTTTTACTACTTGGGTTAACCTATCAATACCTTTTTCAAGCGTATTTAAAAAGTTTTCTTCCTCTTCTTTAATTACATTTTTAATTAGTTCAACTTGGGCAGTTAGTTCTTCAAAGTTTTCACCTAATTTATCAACTAAAGCTGGCACCAACGCATAAATAAAACTGCTTTGAATATTTAAAAAACTATACGCATATCTAATAGCCCTTCTTAATATTCTTCTAACTACATAACCTGCTCCATTATTTGAAGGCAACTGACCATCTGCAATACAAAATGCAACTGCTCTTAAATGATCTGCAATTACACGAATAGCTACATCTTGTTTTGAAGAGCTTCTTTGGTATTTAATGTTAGAAATATTTTCAATTTGGCTAATAATTCCTGAAAAAATATCTGTGTCATAATTAGCAGACTTGCTTTGCATAGCCATTACTAATCGCTCTAATCCCATTCCCGTATCAACATGCCTATTAGGCAGGCCAACCAACTTACTATCGGATTTGCGATTGTACTGAATAAAAACCAAATTCCAAATTTCAATAACCAAAGGATGGTCTTTATTTACCAAAGTTTTGCCATCAACTTGTTCTCGTTCTTTTTCGGGCCTTAAATCAATATGAATTTCAGAGCAAGGTCCACACGGACCAACTTCGCCCATTTCCCAAAAGTTTTCTTTCTTTCCAAAAGCCAAAATTCTTTCTTCAGGAAGAAATTTTTTCCAAATGTTTTGCGCTTCATTGTCTAAACCTAAACCATCGGTTTCATCTCCTCCAAAAACAGAAACATAAAGTCGGTTTTTATCTAATTTATATACTTCAGTTAATAATTCCCATGCCCAAGAAATTGCCTCTTCCTTAAAATAATCTCCAAAAGACCAATTGCCAAGCATTTCGAACATAGTATGGTGATAAGTGTCAACACCAACTTCTTCTAAGTCGTTGTGTTTACCAGAAACCCGTAAACATTTTTGAGAGTTCGCAATACGATTATTCTGCGGAGTTCTATTGCCCAGAAAAAAATCTTTGAACTGATTCATTCCTGCATTGGTAAACATTAAAGTTGGGTCGTTTTTTTGAACTATTGGTGCAGATGGTACAATTTTATGGCCTTTTTCTTCGAAAAATTTAAAAAACTGTGATCTAATTTGATTTGATGTAAGGGTCATTGCTCAATTAATTGTTAAAAAAAGTGACCGTAAATAGCTGAAAATTGCAAAGTTAGCTGAATTATTTACTTTTGCATTTCATTTAAATACGCATGGCGCGAAAATATAAATACAACACCAAAACATTATCATATGAAAAGATAGATCCTAAATTTAAGGATTATCTTTTAAAAGTTCTTGGCTATGCTGCCACAGGCGCTGTGTTTGCTGCTATTTTCGTTACCTTAACTTATACGGTTTACGACTCTCCAAAAGAGAAAAAACTAAAGCAAGAGAACGAACAACTCCAATTGCAATACCAAGTTTTGAATAAAAGACTTGATCAATTTGCCGATGTTCTAAAAGATATTCAAAAACGAGACGATAATATATATCGGGTAATTTTTGAAGCTGAACCTATTCCTGAAAATATTAGAGAAGCTGGTTTTGGAGGTGTAAACAGATATGAAAATTTAGAGGGCTTTGAAAACTCTGACCTTTTGGTAAACACAACAAAAAAGTTAGATAAACTAACTAAGCAATTATACATTCAGTCAAAATCATATGATGAAGTTTTTGAGATGGCCAAAAGAAAAGAAGATATGCTAGTGTCTATTCCGAGTATTATGCCAATTTCAAATAAAGACTTAACCCGTATGTCATCTGGTTATGGAATAAGAACTCATCCTATTTTAAAAATACCTTTGATGCACCCTGGCCAAGATTTCTCCGCTAAAACCGGAACTGAAATTTATTCTACAGGAAATGGAGTTGTAAAATTGGTAAAACGTTCAAATAGAGGTTATGGAAACCATGTTATTATAGATCATGGTTATGGCTACGAAACTTTATATGCTCACATGAGTAAGTTTAACGTGCGCAAGGGGCAAAAGGTTGGCCGTGGTGAGGTAATTGGCTTTGTAGGTAACACAGGAAGATCAACTGCGCCACATTTACATTATGAAGTAATGAAAAGTGGTAAAAAAATAAATCCAATAAACTACTACTACAACGATTTAACGCCTAGCCAATACGAAGAAATGATAAACATTTCTAATGCACCAATACAATCTTTTGATTAATGCCTTACAAAGAAAGAAAAGTACAAAAGCTTTATTACTCTATTGGCGAGGTTGCCAAATTATTTGAAGTAAATACCTCTTTAATACGATTTTGGGAAAAAGAGTTTGATATTTTAAAACCAAAAAAGAATAAAAAAGGCAATAGACTTTTCACCAAAGATGATTTAGAAAATCTGAAAAGAATTTTTGTTTTGGTAAAAGAAAAAGGATTCACCTTAGAAGGTGCCAAAAAGGAATTAAAAGAAGGTTCAATAGAAATTCAACATGCTGCGCCTCAAAAAAACGAAGAGTTGGCTTATAAACTTAAGGTTTTAAAAGAAAAACTATTAGAACTAGAACTTCAACTTTAAAAGTACTTTTCCTCTACTAAATAGTTTTTCACATAATCTTCCACACCATCTTCTAAACTAAAAAATTGGTGAGGATACCCTACTCCTATCAACTTATTCATATTTGCTTCTGTAAAATATTGGTATTTGTCTCTAATATCTTCTGGTGTAGGAATAAATGAAATATCTGGATCAATATCAATGGCCTTAAAAGTGTTTTTTACCAAGTCTAAAAATGTTCTTGCCTTTCCAGAACCTAAGTTGTAAAGACCCGATTTAGGCTTACTTTCCATCAAAAACAAGCAAACTTTTAGAACATCTTTAACATAAACAAAATCACGCATTTGCTCACCATCTTTATAATTGGGATTATGAGATTGAAATAATTTCATTTTCCCTGTTTTTTGGATTTGGTTAAATGCATGAAAAATTACAGATGCCATTCTGCCTTTGTGAAATTCATTTGGACCATAAACATTAAAAAACTTTAGTCCTGCCCAAAAAGGAGGTTTTGAATCTTGAATTAAAGCCCATTTATCAAAATCATTTTTAGAATCCCCATAAGGATTTAAGGGCTTTAGTTTTGAAATTACTTCATGGTTATCATCATATCCAAACTCACCACCACCATAAGTTGCTGCAGAGGAAGCATAAACTAATGGAACTTCATTTTTTGCGCAAAACTCCCAAATAGACTTTGAATAGTTTAAGTTTAAGTAATCAAAAATAGATTTGTCAAACTCGGTTGTATCTGTTCTTGCTCCGATGTGAAAAATAAAATCTATTTTTTTATTTGAAGATTCTAAAATTTTCAGAAATTCATCCCTGTCGGTTTTCAATTGAAACTGCTTATTCTCAAGGTTTTTGCTTTTATCGGTTTTTGTGAAATCGTCAACCAACCATAAGTTATTTAAACCTTGGTTATTTAGCTCTCCTACCAAACAACTTCCAATAAAACCTGCTGCGCCTGTTACTACTATCATGCTTAGATTATTTCGTGGTCAAAATTAATGTAACTGTAAGATTAAGCAATTGGTATTGATTCACATCATTTTTTTATTGAAACAAAAAAGGCAACTTGCTAAAAATTAAATTTATTCTTATGAAGCAAAAGCATCAGTTTGACCTAACTCCATTCGAAATAAACAAAAAACAAAAAATAAGTTTAAAAGACTTTGACCCAAATTACACAGATCAACTAAAAGGGAAAAAGCACAGTGAAAAAACTTTGGCTGAAGATATTAAAGACCTTGCTAACTCGCAAGAACTGCTATGGGCAAGCAAGCAAAACTCTTTGCTTTTGGTTTTTCAAGCCATGGATGCTGCAGGAAAAGATGGAACGATAAAACATGTTATGTCTGGGATAAATCCTCAAGGGTGCGATGTGTTTTCTTTTAAACAACCCACCGAAGAGGAACGTTTACACCACTTTTTATGGAGACCTCAACAATATTTACCTCCTCGAGGAAAAATTGCAATTTTTAACAGGTCTTACTACGAAGAGGTTTTGGTAGTAAAAGTTCATCCCGAAATTTTAACCAAAGAATGGATTCCATCTCGGCTAAAAAACGAACCTCTAGAACGCTTATGGAAAAGTAGATATAACGAAATAAATGAGTTTGAAGAAAGGGTTACAAAAAATGGGGTTAGTGTGATCAAATTTTTTCTTCACCTTTCGAAAGATGAACAAAAACGAAGGTTTTTAAAAAGGCTAAATTCACCAGAAAGGCAATGGAAATTCTCTGTTAGCGACCTAAACGAGCGTAACTATTGGGATGAATACCAAACGGCTTTCGAAGAAATGTTAAGCAATACAAGTACAGAGTATGCTCCTTGGTATGTAATACCAGCAGATAACAAATGGTTTATGAGAGCTTTAGTTGCCGATATAATAACCAATAGAATCGAAAAGTTAGACCTTAGGTTTCCAACTGTTTCAAAAGAGCAAAAAGAAAGGTTACTAGAAATTAAAACTCAAATTGAAAACGAGTAATTAATACTTAATAAGCTTTTTTGTAAAAGTTTTATTTTGAGATTTTACAATTACTGAATAGTAACCCTCTTGTAAAAAATCAATATTAATAGGAGTGTTTGCTAAAATTTGATTTTGTTGGAAAACGATTTTACCTAATAAATCAAAGATTTCTACACTAACATTTTCATCTGCCAAGCCAATAATTTGAAAACTAGAATTAGTAGGGTTTGGGTAAAGCGAAATAAGTTTTTCTAACCCCATTTCTTCTGAAATAGAAGTTGGGGTAATATTTTGATAAACCCTTATGTAATCAATTTCCATTGCACTTTCGGTAAAATTAGGATCAATAGACCCTCCAATTCCTCCCATCGCTATATTCAACAAAATGTATTGAGGCTCGAAAAAGGGCCAAGTATTTACATTTTTATTTGTCGGGTTATAGGTGTAGTAAATTTCACCATCAACCATAAATGATATTTCGTTTGGAGACCAATTCATTGAATAAACAAAAAATGAATCTGAAACATTAGGAATAGTTACAGAGCCAGTATTAACTGTAGCCCCTGAACTAGAAACAGTATGTAAGGAACCATGAATTACATCTTGATTATTCCCATAATGCTCCATTATATCAATCTCACCGCACAAAGGCCAACCTGTTGTTCCAAAATCATCATTCCAATATCCGCCATCTTCTGCAATATTTCTACCTAGCATCCATATTGCCGGCCATGTACCATTTCCTCTTGGAAGTTTTGCCCTTGCATCAACTCTTCCGTACGTAAAAGCAAACTTCGAATTTAATCTAGCTGATGTATAATTCTTAGTTTGTCCCTGATCAGTAAAAGTTTCTTTTTTCGCTGTAATGATCAATTTTCCATTTTCAACTTTAGAGTTTTCAATTCTATCAGTATAGTGCTGTAATTCTCCATTAAACCAACTTCCGCCGGCAGGTAATTTTGTTTGGTGAAACCACTTATCTGAATCTAAAGATCCATTTCCATCAAACTCATCAGCCCAAACTAAATCGGTATAAACTGTGTCTAAAGTCGGCGGCAAAACTGGAGTTCCTCCATCTATATCATCAAACAATAAAGTACCTGAATCGAAAATACCACCATTAAGAAAAATCACAATTTTTTTATACGACCCATTTGCCACAAAGGTGGTTTGATCTAAATAATTTGCTTTCGCTTTATTAAAATCAAAGGTTAAAGTTTGCCAACCCATAGTAGTCATGGTATCAGTTAACTCAACATTTTGTTTGGTGCCATCTTCAAACTTAAAAAGCACAACATTTTGATTTGTATTAAAATTATAAGCCCTTAAAGTGATTATCCTTGATGAGGCTAAATCTACTCCAGTTTTTAAACTTAAAGCTCCTCCTTCCCACTCCGAAGTTCCTGAGTTTTTTATTTCTCCAACATTATTGGTTGCATCATCAGGATCAGAAATAATAGAAAATTGGCTACCGTTAAAAGTTGAAAATGAATGCAGAGTAGTTGAAAAGTCTATTGGAAATGATTGGCTATTAGCGTTTAAGGCAAAAAATGCCAACGCAAAAAATAAATACAAATTTTTCATAGGTGTAAATATAATATACTTATAGTAATTTTTACCTTAATTATTTTGGAGTTTCTATAAAGTAATTGTTTTCATTAAAAATATATTTGTGTTTTAAATTGATTTTATGAAAGCATTTGTATTTCCAGGGCAAGGCGCTCAATTTGTAGGCATGGGAAAATCTGCCTATGACGAATCTAACTTGGCAAAAGAACTATTCGAAAATGCCAATGATATTTTAGGATTCAGAATAACAGATATTATGTTTAATGGAACTGATGAGCAGCTAAAGCAAACAAATGTTACCCAACCTGCTATTTTCTTACACTCTGTAATACTTGCAAAAACTTTAACAGATTTTTCACCAGAAATGGTTGCAGGTCATTCTTTAGGTGAGTTTTCTGCCTTAGTGGCAAATGGTGCTTTAAATTTTGAGAGCGGATTAAAATTAGTTTCTCAAAGAGCCGAAGCCATGCAAAAAGCTTGTGAATTAAAACCATCGACCATGGCGGCAGTTTTAGGTTTAGATGATAACATTGTTGAACAAATTTGCAGCGAAGTTGATGGAATAGTTGTACCAGCTAACTACAACTGCCCAGGTCAACTTGTTATTTCTGGCGAAGTTGAAGCTATAAATAAAGCATGCGAAAAACTTACTGAGGCTGGCGCAAGAAGAGCTTTGGTTTTACAAGTAGGTGGTGCTTTTCATTCTCCCTTGATGGACCCCGCCAAAGAAGAATTGAAAGCTGCTATTGAAAACACTGTATTTAGCAACCCAATTTGCCCAGTTTACCAAAATGTTACAGCAAAGGCCGAAACAAACCCCGAACAAATAAAAGCCAATTTAATTGCTCAGCTTACTGCTCCTGTTAGGTGGACTCAAACCGTACAACAAATGATAGCAGATGGGGCAACCTCTTTCACAGAAGTTGGGCCAGGAAAAGTTTTACAAGGTTTGGTTAAGAAAGTTGACAGAGCTATGGAAACAAATGGTTTTTCTTAATTTCACAAAAATTTAATGGATATGAAAAAGCTTATTGGTTTCATGTTTATTTCACTTTTAATAATTGGATGTAAAGAAGAAGGCTGCACTGATTCTTCTGCAATTAACTACAATACTGATGCAAAAAAAGATGATGGAAGTTGTGAATATGAACCCATCTCAACAAAGCCCATTATCACTATTAAAACTCCAAGCTCTCTGCAAGAAATAAACTCAGATGGGAAGTTAGATTTAAACATCGACTTTTTAAGTGGAGCAGAATTATCTTCAACTACAATTACATTAAGCTCAACAAAATTTGGTGGTTCATATTTCGCTCAAACAAGGGCAATAGATGGTTTGGAAGATAATATTACATTGAGTGTTGATTTACCAAATATTGATGTTTTAGGAAGCCAGTTAATCTCTGTTACTGCATTAAACGATTTAGGAGAATCTGAATTTGTTGACTTAGATTTTGAGTTGATTGATAACGTAGACCCAATAATAACTTTAATAAATTTTTATTCTGATGATCCGAATGGAGCCGGAACTCCCCATTCTAAGTTCACTTTTGAGGTAACAGATAATTATGGATTGGAAAATGTAAAATGGGAAGTTTATTATACAAATTCTGATGGAAGTACCCTAGACAATCAGGTATATGAAAGCTCAAAGAGTTTTTCAATAAAAACAAATACTTTTTCATTTGACGAAGAATTCCAAATAAACGGAAGTCCAGCATCTAGCCAACACTATATTGGTATTATTACAACCACCGACTTGGCAGGAAATGAAATAGAATTTAGATCTGCTGTTGGGCAATATTTTTAAACCTTTGTTTTTACTTTTTTCCAATTTTTTATTTGCCAGTTTACGCTAGCGGTGCAAAGTAGATTGTCATTTTTATCGTAAGTTTTCACTTCACACAATTTATAAATAGCATCTTCACTTTTTAGTGGATTGATTATTTCTTTTTCAAATTCATCATCAGTTAAAATAAACTTGGTAAATGCTGTGGTCTTGCCTTGATAATGATATTTAACTGAAATACTTTCCATTATTATTCTAAACTCTTTTGGATTTAGTCTGTGGAGTAATAAAAGCCCTGAGGCGTACTCTGAGGTTGTTGCCATAGCACAAGCATGAATACCATTAACATGATTCATATTTAGCTTTATGCAGGGTAGCTTTACTTGAACCTCGTTATTTGTTAACTTATTAACCCAAAAATTATGTGGTCGGTTAAAAGGAACCATTCTCAATAACCCTAAATTTAAAATGTAATTCCAAGTTTTAGAAGTTTGGGCTTTTTTTGCCGCAGATTGTAAATTCATAACTTTCAGGTTTCTTCAAATATATTTCTAATCATTGTATTCCAATTTTTTAGAAAAAATAAAAGATGATTCGAAGGATTATAAACTAAAAACCGTCTAATAAAAAAAAATAAATTTTCGTATATGAAATATCTTCTTCTAGGATTTGCTCTTTTTTTCGTAACCCCCTTATTTTCACAAAGCTTTTATGATGTAAACTCAGTTCAAAAAATAGAAATTGTTTTTGCAGAATCTAATTGGGACCAGCTTCTCGACCAAGAAAAAGCAACAACAGAAAACTATATTATGGCGCAAAGCGTAACAATAAACGGACAATTGTTTGATAGCGTTGGGGTTAAGTATAAAGGAAACAGCACTTACAAATCCAACCAAATAAAAAACCCAATTCACATTGAACTTGATACCTACAAAGACCATATTTATGAGGCTTATACTGATATTAAATTAAGTAACGTTTATAATGACCCATCTTTTGTTAGAGAGGTATTATCATATCAAATACTTGGTCAATACATGGATGCGCCACTTTCAAATTATGCCAATGTTTACATCAATGGAAATTTGATTGGTTTGTACACTAACTCAGAGGCAATATCAAAAAAATTCGTGAACAGCCGATTTGGCTCAAAAACAAATGCATTTTTTAAATGTAATCCTCCTGCAGGTGCAGGGCCTAATACAACCGATTATCCCAACTTGGTATATTTAGGAAACGACAGTACCCAATATTTCGACTCCTACGAATTAAAATCAAATTATGGCTGGAATCAACTAATTGAACTTTGCGATAGTTTATCAAATAACATTTCACAAATTGAAAAAATTCTGGATGTTGATAGGGCCTTATGGATGTTGGCTTTCAATAATATTTTGGTAAATTTAGACAGTTACATCGGGGCTTTTGCCCAAAACTACTATTTGTATAAAGACGATTTTGGAAGGTTTATTCCAATAGTTTGGGATTTAAATGAGTCTTTCGGTAGGTTTTCAATGACAGGAACAATCAACCTAAACAACACCACATCAAAGCAACAAATGACTCATTTATTACACGAAAATGATGCTACATACCCTCTCATAAAACAATTACTTAGCAATTCTATGTACAAACGAATGTACTTGGCCCATTGCAAAACAATTTTACAAGAAAACTTTGCCAACAACAATTACTTTTCTTCTAGCCAAGCTTTGCAGGCCACAATTGATGCAGATGTTCAGGCAGATGCCAATAAGTTTTTTACTTACGCCCAATTCACAAGTAACTTATCTAGTGATATTACATCAGGCGGCGGTCCAGGCGGAGGAACAACCCCTGGAATTCAAAACTTAATGGATGGAAGAAATACATATTTAATGTCTCAATCAGATTTTTCACAAACAGAACCTAGTATTTCAAATATTACCTTGTCTAACAATACTCCCAATTTAAACGATTCAATTTTCATTAGCGCTCAAATTGCTAATGAAAATGCTGTTTACCTTGGCTACAGACTAAATAGTTTGCAACCATTTAAAAGACTATTAATGTTTGATGATGGCAATCATGGAGATGGGGCCGCTAACGATAATACTTATGGAATAAAGGTTGGTGTTTCTTCAAGCGCAATTCAATATTACATTTATGCTGAAAATACAGCTATTGGAAAGTTTTCTCCTGCAAGAGCTGAGCATGAATACCACACGATAAATGTAATTGAAGAATTAGTTATTAATGAAGTTCAGGCCTCAAACCAAAATACCATAGAAGACCCTTTTGGCAAATTTGAGGATTGGATTGAAATTTACAATCCAAACAATTCTCCTGTTTTTTTAGGTGAATACTATCTAACTGATGACAAAAACGCACCTTACCAATGGCAATTACCTAACGAAACATTGCCTGCAAATGGCTTTAAATTAATTTGGGCAAGTGGAGATTCTACTTCTAGTAACGATCATGCTAGTTTTAAAGTTTCGAAAAGTGGTGAAGCAATTACATTAAGTAAAAAAGGCCCCGTTACAGAAATATTAGTAGATTATGTTCAATTTGGAACTCAAACCACAGATTATTCTTACGGAAGAGAAACTGACGCTTCAGATATATGGATTGAATTTCCAATTCCATCACCAAACCAAACCAATATTTATAAATCACTTGGACTTACTGAAAATACATATGCATTTTGGCAAGTTTATCCCAACCCCTATAACAACGAATTAACAATTCAAAACCTAAACAACAAAAAGGCAAAACTTTCTATTTACTCAATTTCAGGAAGTCTCTTATACCAAGCTAATTTAACCCCATTTCAAAACCTTTATTGGCAGGATAAATATGCAAAAGGCTTAAGAATTATTAAATTAAAAACAGATAATTCTTTAGAAATAATAAAAGTTGTTTCTCAATAATTTTATTTTTTTTACGCTTACCCTGTAGGTTATTTAATATTTTAGCTAAATGCTAGTTAAAACATTTGCAAGTGCCGTTTACGGCATTGATGCCACAACTATTACTGTTGAAGTAAATATTGATAAAGGATTTAAATTCTTTTTAGTTGGTTTGCCCGACAATGCGGTAAAAGAAAGTCAAAAAAGAATTGAGGCGGCTTTAAAAAACGTTGGTCTAAAATTTCCGGGTAAAAAAATCACTATTAATATGGCTCCTGCCGATATTAGGAAAGAAGGCAGTGCTTTTGATTTACCGCTAGCCATGGGTATTTTAGCTGCATCCAATCAAGTGGAAGACCAAAAGCTAAGTGAGTTTGTAATTATGGGCGAGCTTAGTTTAGATGGTGGTTTACAACCCATAAAAGGTGCTCTTCCTATTGCCATACAGGCCAAAAAAGAAGGCTACAAAGGGTTTATTTTACCTGCTCAAAATGCAGAAGAAGCAGGTATTGTTGATGGTTTAGATATTTATGGTGTAACCAACATTAAACAAGTTGTAGATTTTTTTAATGGAGAACAACCACTTACTCCAACAGTTTTTGACAGCAAGCAAGCCTTCGAATCTCAATTAGATAATTATGATGTTGATTTTGCAGACGTAAAAGGCCAAGAAAATGCCAAACGAGCAATGGAAATTGCAGCCGCTGGTGGTCACAATATTATTTTAATTGGTCCTCCAGGAGTTGGTAAAACCATGTTGGCTCGCCGAATTCCAACAATTTTACCTCCCCTTGCATTAAATGAAGCCTTAGAAACCACAAAAATTCATTCGGTTGCTGGCAAACTAGGCTCTAAAACTTCACTTTTAACAGTTCGACCTTTTAGATCTCCGCACCATACAGTTAGCAATGTTGCTTTGGTTGGTGGAGGAAGCCATCCACAACCTGGTGAAATATCTTTGGCTCATAATGGTGTTTTGTTTTTAGATGAATTGCCAGAGTTTGCAAGAACTGTTTTAGAAGTGCTTCGCCAACCCTTAGAAGATAGACATGTTACTATTTCACGAGCACGCTTTTCAGTAGACTACCCTGCATCTTTTATGCTAGTTGCCTCGATGAATCCTTCACCAAGTGGAAATTTCTATGATCCAAATGGAGATAATCCTGATTCTGAGTTTGAAGTTAGACGTTATTTAAATAAAATTTCGGGGCCATTGTTAGATAGAATTGATTTACATGTTGAAGTAAACCCCGTTCCATTTGAAGAGTTATCCTCAAAAAGAAAAGAAGAATCGAGCAGCGAGGTAAGAAAACGGGTAATCGCAGCTAGAGAAATTCAAAGCAAGCGTTATGCTGAATCTGAAAATATTTTTTGCAATGCCCAACTTCCCCCTAAACAGATAAAAACCTTTTGTGAGCTAGATGAAACTAGCACTACCATGCTAAAAAGAGCCATGGAAAGGTTGGGACTATCAGCAAGATCTTATGCAAGAATCTTAAAGGTTGCAAGAACTATAGCAGATTTAGAGCAATCACAAAATATTGAAGCAAACCACATTGCAGAAGCTATTCAATATAGAAGCCTTGACAGAGAAGGTTGGCTCGGATAAAACAATATTTAAGTAAATAGTTATTTGGTTGCTTAATTACCTTACTTTCGCATTTTATTATTTTAATTTATTACAATGGCTAAAGGCACAGTAAAATTTTTTAATGACACCAAAGGATTCGGTTTCATTAAAGAGGACGGAACAAACAAAGAACATTTCGTACACGTTTCAGGTTTAATCGATGAAATTCGTGAAGGAGATGAGGTTGAATTTGAACTTCAACAAGGAAAAAAAGGATTGAATGCAGTAAACGTTAAAGTAGTTTAATACTTAATCAATAACTTTTTCAAAAAAAGCCTGCTCGGTTAACCGATGCAGGCTTTTTTTTTGCCGTTTGTGTAAAACACCAACTTAATTATTGCTACCAATGTTCGATTATGAACAACATTTAAAGAATATTTTTACCTTAATTGCTTAATTTTCAAATAGTTAATCAACTTATAGGTTTTGGTCTCGTTTATGGCTTATTCAACTCGAAAAAAAAAGGGTTGTAACAAAATTTAAAAGAAGCCCGTCATAATATTAAACCAATTAAAACCTATCAAAATGAAAAAAGTAATTTTAACTTCAGCGTTTGCCTTTCTTATCGCAGCATCTAGCTTTGCACAAAAAGGAGGCTTAGTATACCAAAAAGAAGCACAAGAGCCACAACAAATTTTCAAAAAATCAACTGGCCCAAATTTTCAGCATCCCGACCAAGAAATGATTTTGTTATTAATGGAAAACAGAATGTTTGGTGTTTTGGCAAATTATATGAGGTATTTTAATAATGAAGAATCTTCAAAGGTTACCAACCTAAACCCTACAATCAGAATGCGACCACAGGATATTAAATAATAATTAGTTATTTAATTTTAAAGCCTATTTGTTAATTCAAATAGGCTTTTTTTTGTATAAATTTTTTTATTCAAGAAATGAAAACTAGTAAGCTACTTTTAATAAAACCTGCAAGGTTCGGTTTTAATGCCCAAACGGCAAGTTCAAATTCATTTCAAAATAAATCGGAAGAAAATAATTTAAATATTCAGCAAAAAGCAGTTGAGGAGTTTAAAAGTGTAGTATCAAAAGCCAAAAAAATTGGCCTTAATATTATTTTTTTTGAAGACACACAAACTCCTGTAAAGCCTGACGCCATTTTCCCAAACAATTGGGTTTCATTTCACCATGACTTTACTATAATTTATCCCATGCAGGCCCAAAATAGAAGGCTTGAAAAAAGATTAGAATTAATTTCTAAAATCAATCAAAATAAAATGATTGATTTATCTTACTTCGAAGAAAAAAATGAGTTTTTAGAAGGCACAGGCAGCATGGTGTTCGATCATAAAAACAAATTGATTTACGCTTGTATCTCTCCCCGAACACATTTAAACCCATTAAAAGCCGTTGCCGAATTATTAAATTATAACTTTTTACTTATTAATGCTGAGACAAAACCTGGCAGCGCTATTTATCATACCAATGTTTTAATGTGTATAGCTCAAAATTATGTGGTTGTTTGTTTAGAGGCAATTCCTTCAAATAACGACAAAAAAAGACTTATTCAATCTTTTAAAAAAACAAACAAAACAATAATTGAAATTACTTTAGACCAAATGCATCAATTCGCAGGAAACATGCTAGAGGTTTTTGTAAATGGACTTTCTGTCTTAATTATGTCTTCAACAGCTTATAATAGTTTAAAACCGAATCAAATTAAAGAGCTTGAGGTTTTTTCAAAAATTGAAACTTTTAATATACCAACTATTGAATATTATGGTGGTGGCAGCATAAGATGCATGCTTGCTGAAATAAATTAAATAGAGACGAAAATCACTTTTTTTAACCTTTATTTATTTGTTTTTGCGTCGGCATATTTATATATTGAGGCCTATTTCAAAGTATAAATTACTATGAGTGAAAAACTTAAAGCCTTAACCGACAAAATATACTCCGAAGGCATTACAAAAGCTAAAGAGGAGTCGGCTAAAATTCTTGCACAAGCCAAAGAAGAAGCTTCAAAAATTTTAGAAGAAGCGAAATCTGAAAAAATTCGAATTATATCTGAAGCTGAAAATCAAGCCAAAACAAATAAAAAAAAGGTTGAAGCTGAAATTAAGTTGGCATCTCAAAAGGCAACCAACAGCATTAAACAAGAGCTTAGAAATATTTTAACCGAGAAAATTATTGAGGCTCCTACAAAAGCTTCGTTGCAAAATCCTGATACTTTAAAAGAGGTAATAGTAGCTTGTTTAAGCTCATTATTAAAAACTTCAGAAGGTACATGGAATATAAACCTTCCCGAAAGTCAAGCAGAAAAAGTACAAAAAGCCATAAATGCCGATAAACAATCAATTTTAAAATCTGGAATAAAAATAAATCCTAGCAAAGAAATTTCAATTGGTTTTGAGGTTGTGCCAGATGGCGAAAATTATCAACTAAAGTTTGATGACGAAACCTTTATTCAATTTTTTGGAAGCTTTTTAAAATTAGAAACCAAAGAAATTATTGGTAATTGATGAGCTATTACGGGTTAATAAGTGGTTTTCCAGATTTAAAACCTGGGCAAAATTTAAACTTGGAAATATCCAATTTAAAAGCTGCCCTAAACCAATATTTAACCGAAGATGATTTACTTATTACCCATCATTTCTTTTACCAAATAGACTTAATAAATTTCAATTCAATAATTCAAAAAAAATCAATTTGGCTTTCTGGCGGAAATGTTCCAAAAGATGAAATGACCAAATGGATAAAAACTGGCAATTTAGAAGACACCCCTTTTGTTTTGGAAGCCAGTCAAGATTTAAACCAAAATCTAAATCCAACCCAAATATTGCAACAGCATTGGCAAATATTTTATGATATTTTAAAAGATATTTCAAATTCCAGATTATCAAAATTTATAAGTTTTGAAATAAGCCTTAAAAACTTTTTCAAAAGCCACCTTGAAAGAATTGCCAATCTCGAAGTTGGCGAGCATTATATAGAAGGAGGAGACTTTGACCGTTTTGCCTACAATAAATTATTAATGGGCGATATACAAGCTGAGCATCCGCAACTTGCAGCTGCATTAAGTTGTTTTGACGTAAAAAACTCTTTCGACAGAGAAATAAAACTATTGGAATCTAAATGGAAATACTACGATTACATTTCATTTTTTGATGCTTTTGGGTTTTTAGGTGTTTACTCACGGTTATGCAAATACCTCGATTTACATAAATGGCAACTCAACAACAAAGAGCTAGGCTTGAAAAACATGGAAGCCTTTTCTGAAAAAATAATCAACCAAACTGAAGAATATTACCTATGAAAACAATCGGAAAAATAAAAGGAATTATTGCCAATTTGTTAATGGTTGAGGTAAATAATCCAATTGCTCAAAACGAAATTTGCTACGTAAAACACACCGACGTGGAGTTAATGGCCGAGGTAATAAAAATTACAGGCAAAATAGCATACGTTCAAGTTTTTGATAGCACTCGAGGACTAAAGGTGGAAACCGAAGTAGAGTTTTCAGGAAGTTTATTGGAAGTTGAATTAGGTCCAGGTATTCTTTCAAAAAATTATGATGGTCTTCAAAACGATTTAGATGCTCTAGAAGGAATTTTCTTAACAAGAGGTTCTAAATCAGACCCTATTGATTTAAATAAAACTTGGGACTTTAAACCGATTGCCAAAGTTGGAGATGTTGTAAAAGCAGGCGATTGGCTTGGTGAAGTAAAAGAAAATAATTTAAAACACAAAATAATGGTTCCTTTTAGGTTAGAAGGAAACTTTACTATTGAAAAAATTGAAGGTGAAGGTAATTTTAAGGCTTCTCATGAAGTTGCAACTTTAAAAAATGAAAAAGGAACAACTCCAGTAACTATGACTCAAAAATGGGCTGTAAAAATCCCCATGAGGTTATACAAACACAAACCTCGCCCAAGCGAAATTTTAGAAACCGGAGTTAGAACTATTGATAGCCTCCACCCTATTTTAGAGGGCGGAACAGGCTTTATTCCTGGACCTTTTGGTTGCGGTAAAACTGTGCTTCAGCATGCCATTTCCAAACAAGCTTCGGCAGATGTGGTAATAGTGGCAGCTTGTGGTGAAAGAGCCAATGAGGTTGTGGAAATTTTTGAGGAATTTCCAACCCTAGAAGATCCCAGAACAGGCAAGAAATTAATGGAGCGTACGGTAATTATTGCCAACACATCTAACATGCCTGTTGCAGCTAGGGAAGCTTCAGTTTATACTGCCATGACAATTGGTGAGTATTATCGACAAATGGGTTTAAAAGTATTGTTACTTGCAGATTCAACATCGCGTTGGGCGCAAGCTTTAAGAGAAATGAGTAACAGGCTCGAAGACTTACCTGGCCCAGATGCTTTTCCTATGGATTTATCAGCTGTAATTTCTAATTTTTATGCTCGCGCAGGAACAGTGGAGTTAGAAAATGGGAGTCAAGGTTCAATTACATTTATTGGTACGGTTTCTCCCGCGGGTGGAAACCTTAAAGAGCCTGTAACCGAATCTACCAAAAAAGCAACGCGTTGTTTTTATGCCCTTTCTCAAAAGAGAGCAGACGGAAAAAGATACCCAGCAGTTGATCCAATAATGAGCTACTCAAAATATTTAGAGTATCCTGAATTTATTAAATACGCCAAAGAAAATATTTCAGAAAATTATAACCTCTACGCACAAAAAATGAAAAACCTTTTGTTACGAGGTTCTGAAGCAAACGACCAAATAAATATATTAGGTGATGATGGAGTTCCACTCGATTACCACGTTAACTTTTGGCGCTCTGAATTAATTGACTTTGTAATTCTTCAGCAAGATGCGTTTGACGATGTAGACCAAATGACGCCCATGAAAAGGCAAATTGAAATGGTTGAGTTTGTTTTGGATGTTTGCCAAAGAGAATTTCCATTTTCAAATTTTGAAGAAGTTGCTTCCTTCTATAAAAAGCTCATCAACGATTTTAAACAATTGAATTATGCTGTGTACCAATCAGACAAATACAACGATTTGAAATCTCAAATAGAAGAATCCATAAAAAACCAATCGGAATTAGTAAATGCCTAAGTTATGGAATTAAAAAAACAATATACCCACATAAAAAACATCACCAAGGCAACTTGTACTATCGATGCAGATGGAGTTGGAAATGAAGAATTGGCCTTTATTGGAGGCAAGTTGGCTCAGGTGGTAAAAATTATTGGCCCAGAAGTTACGCTTCAAGTTTTTGGAGGAACTGAAGGCATTTTTACCGATTCTAAAACAGTTTTTTTAGGTAAATCGCCTACTCTTAAAGTGGGAGATGATTTGGCTGGAAGATTTTTTAACGCCTATGGTGAACCCATTGATGATGGACCAAACCCATTAGGGAAAGACATCGAAATTGGAGGACCAACCATTAATCCTGTAAGAAGAGAACAACCTTACAAGTTAATTGCCACAGGAATTGCAGGAATAGACTTGAACAACACTTTGGTTGCGGGTCAAAAAATTCCATTTTTTGCCAATGCTGATCAACCCTACAACGAGGTTATGGCCACTGTAGCGCTTAGAGCTAAAGCCGATAAAATTATTTTGGGAGGAATGGGCCTTACCAATGATGATTACTTGTTTTTCAAAAATTTGTTTGAAGAAGAAGGAGTTTTAGATAAAATCATTTGTTTCATCAATACAACTGATAATCCTCCTGTTGAAAGACTTTTAATACCAGACATGGCTTTAACTGCAGCTGAATATTTCGCAGTAGAAAAAAACCAAAGTGTTTTGGTATTACTTACTGATATGACTTTGTATGCCGATGCTTTAAGTATTGTATCGAATAGGATGGATCAAATTCCATCAAAAGATTCAATGCCAGGTTCTTTGTACAGCGATTTGGCCAAAATTTACGAAAAAGCCGCTCAGTTTCCTGATGGAGGTTCTATTACCATTATTGCTGTAACCACACTATCTGAAGGAGATATTACCCATGCTATTCCAGATAATACTGGTTACATTACTGAGGGTCAGTTATTTTTAAGACAAGATTCTGATGTAGGAAAAGTTATTGTTGATCCATTTAGGAGTTTAAGCAGGTTAAAACAATTGGTAATTGGCAAAAAAACCAGGGAAGATCACCCTCAAGTAATGAATGCTGCTATTAGATTATTTGCAGATGCAGCAAACGCAAAAACAAAACTCGAAAATGGTTTTGATTTAACAGAATACGATTCAAGAAGTCTAAACTTTGCCAAAGATTATTCTAAAAACATTTTAGCTGTAGATGTAAATCTAGATACTGATGCTATGCTAAACGAAACATGGGAATACTTCTCGGAACACTTTAAAGAAGAAGAATTAGGAATTAAAAACGAGTTTACCAAAAAATATTACAAAGCCAAAGTAGATTAAATGCCATTCTCGTTTCAATATAACAAAACTGCATTGCAGGCACTCGGCAAACAGCTTAAAATTAGGCAGGGAGCTTTGCCTATTTTAAAGAATAAAGAAAGTGCCTTGCGTGTAGAAGTTATGGCTGAAAAACAAAAAATTAAATCAATAAATAACCAACAACTTCAATCTAAAGAAAAAGCAGATTACCTGCTTCCGCTTATTGGAAGGTTTCCAACCGATTTAGTTTACCTTGATGCTTTAGATATTGACCACAAAAAAATTGCCGGCGTAAAAATTCCTCAGTTAAAATCAATTAGTTTATCTATCAAAGAAATTTTATGGCATGAGGCCCCACATTGGTATCCCGATGTTTTAAGTTACTTAAAGGAGTTTGCTGAGTTAAATGCCAAATTATCGGTTGCAGAGCAAACCCTAAAAATATTAGAACGTGAAAGAAAACGTACCACCCAAAAGGTAAACCTTTACGAAAAGGTTCAAATTCCTGAATTAGAAGATGCGTTAAAGAAAATAAAACGGTTTTTAGAGGATAAAGAAAACCTATCTAAAGCTGCTCAAAAAATGGTAAAAGCTAGAAAAATTCCTGTATGATTTCTCCAATGGTAAAATATCAGTTTTTGGCTTTTCATCAAGATTTTGATGACTTTTTAGGCATGCTTAAAGACCAAGGTGTGGTGCATATTAAGCAAGTTAAAAAAGATGGTGATGAGGAAAAAGCAAATCTAAAAAGGTTATTTGCTTCGCTAAAACAAACCAAAAGTTTATTTGAAAGGCTTTATCCTAAAATAGAGTTAGAAACTACCATACAGTTTGATGATTTCGATATTGGCCAAATTGATGAATACCTCAACGATTTAATCCAAATTGAAAAAAGAATTCCTCGATTAGAAGAGGAAGAATTTCACATTAGATTTTTTGGAGATTACAATCCTGAAATGTTAAAGGCTATTGAAGAAAAGGGAGTTTACTTCCATCTTTATTCAGTTGGTTTAGGAAAACTAGAGAAGATTTGGGAAAAAGAATTTGCCTTAGAGGTACTTTTTGATGCGGGCAGAAAAACATATTTTTCAATACTTTCCTCAAGTACTGAAGCTCCAAAAATTAAAGCCCAAAGCGAAGACTTTCCTACAAAATCGGCAGGGGAAATAAGCGAAGAGTTAAAAAATTTAAAACATCAAAAACAAAAAATACTTTCTGGTTTAGTTCAATACAAATCCAATATTGAAAATTATTTTGCCCAAGAATTTTTAAAAATTGAAGATGCGCTTCAAAGCAAGAACGCAATAGACCAATCTTTAAATCTTGCTTTTGGAAAAGTAATTATGTTGCAAGGTTGGGTTCCGAAAGAAAATTATGAAGAGCTTGAAAAAGTCCTTGATAAAAACAATATTTACTTCGAAAAAGAAAAACCCACACCAAAAGAAGCTCCACCAATACTATTAAAAAATAATGCGTTTTCGAGTTGGTTTGAACCTATTGCCAAACTATTTGCTCTTCCAAATTATGCTGAGTTTGATTTAACGCCATTTTTCGCTCCGTTTTTCTTGTTGTTTTTTGGACTTTGTTTGGGGGATGGTGGTTACGGTTTGTTGATGCTTATTGTGCTTTTGGTTTTTAAATCTAAAATTCCAAAAGAATACAATGGCATTTGGAAACTTGCAGTGGCATTAGAGTTCGTTGCCATTTTTATGGGATTATTGAGTGGAACTTTTTTCGGAATTAATTTAATTGAATCACAAATACCAATTTTATCTTCATTAAAACCAATTATGCTAACTGCAGATGGGTTATTTAACTTATCGTTGGTTTTAGGAGCTATTCAAATAATATTTGGTTTAATTATAAAAAGCTTAAACCAAAAAACTCAATATGGTTGGCAATATGCTATTTCTCCTATTGGATGGATTTTACTTTTAATTGGTTTAGGAAGTGGGTATTTTTTAGGATTCACAACTATTCTTACCGCCATTTCTTGGTTAGGAGTTTCACTAATTATTATTTTTTCTGATCCAAAAGGAGGTATTGGAATCCGCATAGGTAAAGGCCTTTGGGATTTGTATGGAATAACAGGTTTTTTTGGCGATTTGCTTTCTTACATAAGATTATTTGCTTTAGGCTTAGCCGGCTCAATTTTAGGTTTTGTGGTAAACGATATTGCCTTATCAATTTTAGGCTCGCACCCTATTATCGGTCCCATATTTTTTGTAGTAATGCTAATTGTTGGGCATGGCCTTAATATTTTTATTGCTAGTTTGGGAGCTTTTGTTCACCCCATGCGATTAACTTTTGTTGAATTTTATAAAAACGCCGGATTTGAAGGTGGCGGCGAACCATATAACCCTTTAAAAAAATTAAACTCTAAAATGCAAAACTCATGATTACAGCAGTATTATTAGCTTACACAGGAATTGGCCTTATGATTGGCCTTAGTGGAATAGGAAGCGCAATGGGCGTTTCGATTGGTGGAAAAGCAACCTTAGGAGCACTAAAGAAAAATGAAGAAGCTTTTGGTAGCTACATGTTATTAAGTGCTTTACCAGGAACCCAAGGTTTGTATGGCTTTGCAGGGTTTTTTATCATTAATGGCAAATTGGCCGAATTAGGAGCAGATATTACAGTATTACAAGGCGGAATGGTATTCGCTGCAGGTTTAGCTCTTGGACTTGTAGGTTTAATGAGTGGAATTAAACAAGGCGAAGTTAGTGCTCACGGAATTGAAGGAATAGGCTCTGGTTATGATGTTTTTGGAAAAACCATGGTATTGGCTGTATTTCCTGAATTATACGCTATTGTAGCTTTTGCTGCCACTTTCTTAATTAGTGCCGGAATTTAAAATAGGTTTTCCTAAGTAGGCTTAGCAATGTCTACCAATTTTATGTTTTATAGTCGCTTTTTGTATTAATTGGATTTTGATTTAGCAGCAAACAAGTGGCTGCAAATAGCTTTGGGTGATGATTTAAAAACTCATTAGGGCGCTCGAAAAAGTTCTCTAAGCAAATAGCAAAAAACTCGTGCATATTGGTTTTGGCTCTTTTCTTAAAAAATGTTTCTTCTTGTATTTGCATATCAAGTTTAACTCGAGTAGCGTGTTCATTCCAATCAGAATATTTTTTATTGGGTAAAATAGAAGACGCATCTAAATAATTAATTTTTAAAGCGTGAGCTATTTCATGCAAAGCGACATTTATGCCATCAGAATCATCAGCAAAACCAAATAAAATATGCTTCCAACTAAATACCAAAATTCCATCAGGATGACTTGCACCTTGCATTTTTGGTAACCTTGGGCTTAACCTAAAAATATCGGGATAAATATGAATTTCATAAAATTTATCGAGGTCAAATATTTTCCATCCAAATGTGGTTTGGGCTATGGCCGATGCAATTAAAACTTTTATTTCGGTATTAATTTTTTGACCACCTTTTCCAATAAAGTCAAAAGAATTGGTTAACTCAATTGTTCTATAAATATACTTTGCTTTTCCCTTGGGTGATAAGGGTTTAAAGCACGGGTTGTACTTCTCTAAAACTACTTTTACTACATTTTTTTGGTAGGCAGTTTTAGAGTTCATCTTTCGGTAAACATACCAATCTTGATTTGCCAAAACCTCATCAGCAAAATACCTTACAAATACGTAAACAAGAATAAATGCAAAACCCAAAAATTGGGGAACCCAATCTGCCATTGGGCATAAAAGTAAACTTAGTTTTTTTGTGGAGGGTCGAAGTCTACAAAAAAGTTAATCCAAATAGCCCTGCAAAGTTTAAATATGTAGGGTGTTAAGGCTACCATTGAGCCAATGCCTACAATCAAATACAACTCTAACGAAAAGCTAGGATACAAAACAGAAAAAGCCACAAAAACTGCAACCATGTAGGCCACGCAAACAGCATAACTCACATACATTGAACCGTAATAAAACCCAGGTTCAATTAAAAATTTTTGGTGACAAACTGGGCATTCATTAGGCATATCGAAAAAGCCTTTTATTTGAAATGGATTTTTATTTACAAACAAATCTGTTTCATGACATTTTGGACATTTCATCCCAAACATGCTATACAATTTACTTCCCTTTCCAAACATGGTCTATACTTTTTGCAAAAGTGCAAAATTGCTCAGTTTATGAAGTGATATCAATCACAAATCCTAGGCTTTTTAAAACTTTCCAATAATTAGGAAACGACTTTGAAACAACCTCTTCATCAATAATGTTTAGTTTTTGAATTAAGCCCAAAGCTGCAAATGCCATAGCCATTCGATGATCGTGATATGTTTCTATTGTTGCAATTGGATTTTGATTAAATTCTCCTGAGATATTTATGGAGGTTTTACTTGTATTTATAGTTTTTCCAAACTTTTGAAGTTCAGTTTTTAAGGCTTCAATTCTATTGGTTTCCTTTGATGGCAGAGTTTGTAAGGCCGAAATATTTGCTTTAATATTTTTTTTAGCTAAGGTAACAGCCAAAGCTTGGGTTACATCTGGCATTTGTAGCAAATTACAATCAAAGTTGTTTATCGAACTTTTTGCTGATTTCAATCTTAACCCCCTTTTTTCGAAATAAAAATTCGTACCAAGTTGCTCAAATAAAGCTACCTGACTCTTATCTCCTTGCAAGTCAGATTCTTTTAAGCCTCTTAATAGTAAATTACTATCGCTACTTAAACAGGCCATACTCAAGAAAAAACTTG
>Ga0209533_1000424_pt1 | contig 40714 bp, 37 predicted proteins | sample COG_04_FD_184748 | JGI IMG/M metagenome (GOLD analysis project Ga0209533, IMG submission 184748) | Pelagic Microbial community sample from North Sea - COGITO 998_met_04 (SPAdes) (version 2) | ecosystem: Environmental > Aquatic > Marine > Neritic zone/Coastal water | place: Helgoland, sampling...
CTATTAGACATAGCTGAGCACTGCGAAAGTTTCATCAAGTGGCTATTATCGCCAAAAGAACCCTCTTAGTCCCTTATTTTTACATGCCCATGATCTGGTAGCCCCCATCAACGTATAGGACTTGCCCTGTAATCGCTCCTGAGGCATCACTGGCTAAAAACACGCCTGTGCCACCTAGCTCTTCTAGGCTACATGAACGACCTAGTGGGGCGTTGGCTTCGTAATGTTTGATCATTGCGCTGAAACCTGAGATACCACGTGCGGCTAGAGTTTGCACTGGACCTGCACTGATACAGTTAACACGGATATTGAGCTTACCTAAATCTGAGGCGAGGTAACGTGTTGAGGCTTCGAGAGCGGCTTTGGCTACACCCATGACGTTGTAGTTAGGTACGACTTTTTCTGCTCCGTAGTAACTCATGGCGATGATACTACCACCTTCGGTCATCATTGGGGCTGCACGTTGAGAGAGAGCTACGAGTGAGTAGGCGCTGATATCGTGAGCGATTCTGAACGCTTCGCGCTCGGTGCTTACAAATTCGTTTTCGAGAGCTTCTTTAGGAGCAAAGGCTACTGAATGGAGCATGAGGTCGATTTTGTCTGTGTGTGTTTTGACCTTGTCAAAGAAAGCGTCAATTTCTGCATCAGAAGTGACGTCACATGGATAGAGTGGTGTGTCTTCGCCAAAAGCTTCGACTAGGTCACCTACTTTATCTTTGAGTCTTTCTCCTTGGTAGTTAAAAATAAGAGTGGCTCCTGCGTCTTTCCAAGCTTGAGCAATAGCCCATGCAATACTACGACGGTTAGCGACACCAAAAACAACGGCTACTTTTCCTTCTAAAGGTTTTGAATAATCAGACATGCGCAAATTATTGATACAATGGCTAAAAAATCAACTAAAAAACCATTTAAAATCAGTTGAATCAACTTTTAATTCAGTTGTATGACTGAATGACTTATGGTGGGTCCGGTGGGGTTCGAACCCACGACCAAGGGATTATGAGTCCCCTGCTCTAACCGCTGAGCTACAGACCCTTTAAAATTAAGGTGTGATATTTGTAGTGGATTTCACTCGTTTAGCAAGTTCTTTTTAAAATTTCCTTTGCGAGACAATTTCTAGGCCGTAACCTTCTAAGCCGATGACTTTTTTAGGGTGGCTCGTGAGTAATTCTATTTTACGCACACCTAAATCATAGAGAATTTGCGCCCCAATACCGTAGTAACGTAAATCTTTAGATGGTGGAGCTGTATTCTCTGCTGGAAGCACTGAACTGAGATTGATACTGAGTTGCTCTTGGCGCAAGTAGAGGAGCACTCCCCCTTCTTGAGAGATGAGCTCTAAAGCTCTGTCTATTTCAGTATCGTTTGAAAACACATCGGTAATCGTCGATTCATTATGCACACGCACCAGTGTGATCGCTGTTGGATCTATGTCTCCTTTGCTAAGGACTAAGTGTTGCACATTGTCGATTTCTACTTCGTAGACTTTGGCAGAGAACTCACCATGGGCTGTTTGTAAGCTAAATTCTTGCGAACAGTGGATGAGTTTTTCGCTTCTTCTGCGGTAGTTGATGAGGTCTGTGATGTGACAAGCTTTGAGTTGGTGCTTGTCTTGATACTCACCTAGCTCTCCTACACGTGCCATTTCACCATCATCACCGAGAATTTCACAAATAACACCTACTGGCTCAATACCTGCTAGTTTCATCAAATCAACAGCCGCCTCTGTATGACCTGCACGCTGCAAAACGCCTCCTGGTACAGCTTGTAAGGGGAAAATATGTCCAGGCTGCACAAAGTCTTTAAACGTCGCTTTAGGGTCAGCTAGTAAATTAATAGTTACGGCTCTATCCTGTGCTGAAATACCTGTGGTGATACCTTCTGCGGCATCTACAGATATAGTAAATGCTGTTTGGTGGCGCTCGGTATTATTCTGGCTCATCATGGGTAGATGTAGCTGCTGCGCTCTATCTTCTTCTAAAGGTACACAGATAAGACCTCTTGCTTCTTTAACAATGAAATTAACCTGTGTTGCCGTTAACGCATTAGCAGCTCCAATAAGATCGACTTCATTCTCGCGTTGCTCATCATCAGCCACCATGACTAATTTACCGAGTTTAAGATCAGCAATAACATCCTCAATAGGACTAAATTTAATAGGTGAGTGGCTCATAGGGTGATTTAGGAAGGGTCTGTTTCTAGCACAGGTCACATAAAACAACAATATTTTTCATTGCTTTAGCTCAGTCTATGCTCTTGCATAAGTATCAGTTTTTATAACCTTTTTAATCTACTTTATATCATGATGCCTAATGACTTATTTTCCGCTTTAGATTGGTGTATTATTGGCGGTTATTTACTACTTACCACTTGGGTTGGACATTTACTCAAAGGCAAGCAAGCCACTATTGACGACTTTTTTCTAGGTGGTAGAACGTTACCGTGGCAAGCGGTGTCTGGATCTATTATAGCGACTGAAATTAGTGGCGTTACTTTTATTGGAGTTCCAGGGATTGTCTACGCGATGAATGGTAATTTCACCTATTTACAATGGGGTATAGGCTCTATTTTGGCGCGGGTTTTAGTAGGTGTCTTTTTTGTGAAATTCTTTTACAGCAAAAACTGTTACAGTCCCTATGATTTTATGGGGCAACAATTAGGCAAATGGGTCAAAGTACTTGCAACTATACTCTTTAGTTTAGGCAGTATCTTAGGACAGAGTGTTAGGGTTTTGGTCGCTGCATTACCGCTTACTATCATTACAGGAATGCCTATGGGCGTATGTATTCTCATCATAGGCTTATTTGCGATTGCTTGGACTTGCTTAGGAGGTATGCGTACTGTTATTTGGACGGATGTGATGCAATTCTTCTTATTTACTGTGGGAGGATTAGTCGCTCTATTTGTCATTATTTCTCAACTCAATGGTGGCTGGGCTGATTTTGTCGCGACTGCTGGTGAAGCGGGGAAATTCCAAATTTTTGACACACGCTTTGAAGCTAATTTGAAATTCACCTTGTGGGTGGCTATACTCGCTGTGCCTTTTCAAAATCTATCTGCTTTTGGTGTAGATCAGCTCAATGCGCAACGTATTTTCTGCTGTAAAAACCCTAGTGACGCACGTAAAGCGATTATATTTAGTAGTGTTGGTCAATTGCTCACGATGCTTATGCTACTTGTAGGTGCCGCTCTATTTGTTTATTACAAAGAGTTCCCTCCTGCAGAATGGCAAAACCTACTTTTTAACAAAAGTAATGATTATGTTTTCCCTACCTGGATTGTAACTAATCTACCCAATGGAGTACGGGGGCTGATTCTCGCTGGCGTATTTGCAGCCGCTATCTCAAGTTTAGATTCAATTTTAGCAGCGCTCAGTCAAACCTCTCTATCTATTATTTCTAAAGCTCCACTGGAAACTGATGAGCAGCAAAAAGCTTACCTTTTAAAATCTAAAATCATGGTAGTGATTTGGGGAGTATTACTCTCTGGGTTCACGTACCTGCTCTTTGCGGCTCAAGACAAAATCAGCATACTCCCTCTCGCCTTTGGCTTAACTAGTTATACGATGGGGCCTATGCTCGGCATCTTTCTCGTGGCTATTCTAGGTAAGTGTAACAAGCTAGGTTTGATTCTTGGGGTTGTGGTGAGCTTATGCCTCACTGCTATTTTGAGAACTGACATCTACGCCTTGATTGCGAGCCTTGATTTTATCAATTCAGGAAGTATTGGTCATATCTTGGGTAAATTACCCACTCTTGATTGGAACGGCGAAACTCAAAAACTCACTCCTTTGTTTGCCGATGTGTGGATGTGGCCAGTTGGCTGCCTGTTAACTATCGCTGGAGGTTATTTACCTACGCTTTTTGGCACACCTAAGCCATCACTTAAGCACCAGACAGCACTTGGTCAATAGCCTTGGATATTGCCTGTATAGATTGCTCTATTTCTGATTCTGTGACGCAGAGTGGCGGCAGAAACACGATAGTATCTAAAATGGGGCGTGTGAGTAGTTGGTGCTCTCTGGCCGCTAGACAGACATGATGCCCTACTCGCTGAGATACTGGGAACTTCTCTCCATTAGATTGGCGTAACTCTATGCCGCTGATCATGCCACACTGCCTCACTTCATAGACTTGAGGGTGCGTTGCTTTGAGCTGAGTTAAACTAGCTGCTAACACTTGAATTTTAGCTGGTAATTGGGCGAGGGTTTGTTCTTCCTTAAATAATTGTAAATTAGCCAAAGCAGCAGCACAGCCTAATGGGTTAGCCGTATAACTATGACCATAATAAAAAGTTTTATTTTCAGAAAAATCACCTAAGAATACCTGATAAATCTTTTCTGTCGTGAGTGTTGCAGCCATCGGCAGGTAACCACCAGTAAGTCCCTTGGCCAAACAAATATAATCTGGAGAAATACCCTCTTGCTGATAGGCAAACATAACTCCTGTTCGCCCAAAACCAGTCATGACCTCATCAAGAATGAGATGTATATCGTGCTCATCGCACCATGCTCGTAATTCTTTGAGCATTCCTTTTGGCCATGGGCGCATTTGATTCACGCCTTGGATGAGCGGCTCTATAACCACGGCACACACTCTATTTAATACCTCTGGGCTCAAGTGCTGTAAGCTCTCTAAATTTTGTACATGATGACATAAGACACCTTTATGGCTTATTTTTTCATGAAACAAAGACACGCCCCCTAAACCCGCAGCCCCCATAGTGTCTCCATGATAAGCCTGGTCAAAAGCGATGAACTCTGTTTTGTCTTTTTGCTGATTCTGCACACGATATTGCAACTCCATCTTCATAGCGCATTCAATGGCTGTAGAACCGTCATCTGAATAAAAAACTCTTTTTAAATCAGTATCACTAACTAATTCGACAAGTTCTGCAGCTAATTGCGAGGCAAGAGGGTGAGCAAAACCAAGGTAAGAACTGTGAGATATAGCGCCAAGTTGCTTAGAAATGGCAGCATTAATTACTGGATGTGAATGACCATGTATATTGGTCCAAATAGAAGCATTACCGTCAATATAACTTTGACCTTGATGATCGGTAAGCCATACCCCTTGACCGCTTTCTATGCTAAGGATTTGGTCAGATTGTTGAGCCCATTCTTGTTGTTGAGTAAAAGGATGCCAACAATAGTCTAAATCTTGTTGTTGCCAATCCTTGCTCATAGGTGGGAGCTTGCAAAATAAGCTGACAAATGTCAACTAAGTCATTATGGGTAACTTAATCTAATTTGGCTATTTGCTTATCTAACTTGGCTATAATAGCATGAGACCCACGGCCTCGCTGATATTTATTCCATAGGATTTCACGAAGCTTTAATAAATTTTCTTTAGAGATGGTATCATGGTAAGTCCAATCCTCATCCTCTTTTAAAGTCGTGCGTAATTTCCAAGCTCCGGCATGGTGAGTCGCTTCATAATACATGACCTGATCTTGGTCTAGTACTTCGTGCCAAGTATGTTTTTTCAACTGTCAAATAACGATTAAATTTTAATCAATGACGCTTTTTGACCTATAGCTAAACTTTGTTTTAAGGATGCATCTTCCGTAACAAATTGAGCAACAACATTATTATTATCTATAGTGCTAACTCTTAAAATAAAAGAACGTTTAATACCTAAGCTATCTCCTGTTCCTAAATCTACAGCTAACACATCACCGACTTTTAAGCCTGTTAATTTTTTAGCCGTCAACGTTGCTAACCCCCAGTTTAAATCAAAACTGTTGAGTCTCAATTCAATAGTCGAAGCATCAAATGAGTTAATAATTTCAAGTTTTTCTGTATTGAGCTTAGTATATTTATCTTTTAGTTCCGACTTCACAACATCTAATTCTGCAAGCTGTTGATTTCTTGCATCTATTTGATCATCTAAGTCGTCAATATTGATTTCCATTTTTGTGATTTTAGCGTCTAATCCACTTAAGTTGAGTGATGAGTCTTCTAATTCATCTTTTAAATCTTTAAAGTCTTCATTAAGTCTCGCGAGTTCAGATTCTTTAGCAGCACTATTTTTAGAAAAGTCTTCAAAAACAATTTGCTGCTCTTTTAACTCTTTCTCCTTATCTTTTAAATTTTCTTGAGCTTTAGCAAGTTGACCTTTTGTGTTTGATAAAGATCTATTAGCTTGCTCTTCTTCTTTTTCTAAATCTGCTTGAGCGTCTTCAAGCTTATCAATAGATTTGGTTAAAGTTTTACTTTTTACTTGCTCTTTTATTAGCTGCGCTTTTTTTGCTTCAGCATTATCAGCAAATAATTTAAAAAATACGCCTGAAGCCACAACCGCTAAAATAGCGATAATAGCCATGGTTAAAGTTATTGTTTTCATCATAAATCTTTTTTAATTAAGCTGCGTCTTCAGAGCTGGCTCCTACTACTTTATCTCCTATGCTAATTTGAGCCTCTTGCTCTTCGCCCAATTCATTGATTACTGTGTAATACTTTTCTACGGAAGCTACAGATTTGTCTTTTGTAACTCTAGATACAATTAAATCTGCTATTTTTTTACCATCTCTAACTACTACTAGTTTAGTGTCGGGTGACAATCTGTCTTCATGAAACCCAGCATCTAATAAAACCACCTTCCAGTTAGGAACAATTTCTGTAATTTGAGCTTTAAAATTATCCTGCACGGTTGAGGTTTTGAATAAATTGATGATAAGTTCATTCGTTTCATTAACTGCGGCCAAACTTTGATTAACTGCTGTTGCTGTAGCTGCTTTAGCTTGAGCTTCTTGAAGTTCTTCATTTAAATCTTTAATTTGACTAGAGTATCTTTTCAATTTATTTATTTTACTACTATTGGCTTCATATTCAGCTAGTTGATCCAAAATACTCTTAGCTTGAGGCTGTTCAGCCTTAGTCTTAGCTATCAAAGCTTTCAACTCAGCACTTGTACCAGCAAACTGAGCATTCACATCAGTAATTTTTTCTAAAGTCAGCTTTTCATCTACTTTAATATCAGCAATACTTACCTCAAGTTCCGCGTTTTGAGTTTCTAACTGACTCTTATTGTCTGCTAACTTCATATTATTTTTTGAAGTAGTCTCTAAATTAGCAAGCGTTACCTCTAAATCTAATTTATAACTATTTAAGAAGTAAATTGTAGCCAGAGAAGCTAAGAAAATGATGGAGAAAAAAGCTATTTTTAGAATATTCATTGCAAAAACTGTAATATTTATTAACAATAACCATATCTATCGAATATAATAAATCAACCTCTTTCTTTTGAAAAAACTAAAAATAAATTGTATTCTTGTGCCTTTTATTCATAATCATAGCTCTTTAAATTATTATGCAGACAACTCCTTTTGTTAATAAACAAATTATTCGCATCAAAAACCATCCCCGCAGGGTTATTTTTTCTGAAGGAGAAGACTTGCGAGTATTACTTGTCGCTCAAGAGCTTGTAAAACAAGAAATTGCGGCTCCAATTCTATTTGGGGATGTACAAAAAATTAAAGACTTAGCAAAAGAGCATAATATATCTCTCCAGTTTTTACGTCTCATTAACCCTAAAAATGCAGAAGATTTATCTCTGTTTGCTCAATACTTTGAAAGGTCTGAAAGATTTAGAAATAGACCCATAAGCAATCTTATGGAAACGGTCGCTAAACCACAAAACTTTGCCTGCTTAATGGTACAGTATGGTGCAGCTGATCTTGTTGTTGGTGGAAATATACTAGGTAATGCTAGTATGAGTCGATCTGCCCAGCTCATGATTAAGCCTACTAATAAGCATAATAATATTTTTGCACTTAATATCCTCGAGGGTAAAAGTATTGCAGATATTAATAAACAAGGCCTCTTGTTCTTATCTGATGCTAATGTAATTCCTGATCCTAGTGTTGAAGATTTAATTATGATGACCGAAGAAGTCGGTAAAATGGCACATCACTTCCTCGAAGAAAAAGCTAAAGTGGCCTTACTCTCACATTCAAATCAAGGTTCATACCCTACTGAGTCATCTAAAAAAATGCAAGCTGCTACGAGCTTCATTCGCCAACGCACAGCAGAGTTTGAATGGCCTATTGAATGTTTTGGTGAAGTTCAATTTGATGTTGCCATCGATGCCGACGCCGCCGCCGCAAAATCAGACTCACTTTTACTACGTAAACCAAAGCAAGCAGATGTACTTATTTTCCCTAATTTAGATTCCGCTCATATTACGTTAAAAGCTCTTGAACATGTGGGAAAACTTAATGTTTATGGTCATTTAATGATGGGCTTATCACGTTCTATTGCCATCATTCCTAAAACAGCAACTACCGAGCAATTATTTGGCACTACTATTCTTGCAGCGACTCAGTCTTTACTCAATAGAGATTAATCTTCTTTTGTTGCCTTAAATTTATTATCTAAATAAATCATAAATGCTGTGCGCTCACCTGGTATTGATTCTACTTCAATATGAGCATTATGGGCTAATAAAGCCCTTTTAACTATACTTAGTCCTAGTCCTGCACCTCTGAGCTTGGTTCCAGTATAATTTTTATCTACACTGTAAAAACGATTAAAGATATAAGGTACATCCATAGAGCTGATACCTACACCGTTATCAATGACTGAAATAATAAGGTGCTCGTCCTCTTCTTTTACATTGAGCTCAATTTTTAATGCACCTGTTTTATTTTGCTTAAGAGCATTTTCAAATAAATTATAGATAATTTGTTGCCAGTAAAAATTATCTCCTTTGATGGTTATATTTTTTGTGATGTTACCTTCTGTGGTGAAACTTAGCTTAACATCTTGCTTTTTAATCAGGGACTGCAAATCTTTCTGCACTTGTTCAAAGATATCTTTGATTTTAATATCCTCAATAGTGAGCATACTCTCTTTACTTGATTCAAATTTGGAGAGATTTAACATCTGCTGCGTGAGGAGCTGGAGTTTTTCTCCCTGCTGATAAGCTGTGTCCAATAACTCTTTACCTTGTTTGTTTACTCCGTAGTTACTTCCATTTTCGGTAAGAATTTCTAAATAACCTAGCAAAATAGTCAGTGGTGTTTTGAGTTCATGTGACGCATGCGCAATAAAATCTTGTCTTGTCTGTTGCAGCCTCCAGTCTTCGGTTTTTTCATGAATATGAACCAAGTAGTAATCTTCTTGTTTCATGAGGTATTCAGGTAATTTTGCAACCCTTAGAAGCCAAGCTGTTTCACCATCTGCACCCTCACTTTTTAACCACGAAGAAGCTTGTGCCGACAAAACAAAATCTTTCTCACAATGCTCTACTTCTTGTTGAATTTGCTCTTCAATCCATTGCATAAATTCAGAGACTAGAATGACCTCTTTGATACCTATGCCAACCTTGCCTTCAATTAAGGTTTGCTTAATATCTACTAATTTTTCCGCACTCCATTCACTTTGTGAAAAAAGTAGCTGTGCCAATGGGTGAATATAGACTAATTGTAATGATTTATTCACCACTAAAATCACTTCAGGAAAAGCATCTAAACAATTAAATTTTTGACTATGTAATTGCTCTTTATTCTCCGTATCAAGTATTTTTAGCTCTCTATTTTCTGCACGTAAGCGCTTGAGCTTAGCTTTGAGCTGTATAGCTATACCTGCTAAAATAAGGCTTAAAAGAATAACTGACCAAATCATAATTAACTGCTTTGCCATTGATAGCCCTCACCTCTTACAGTTTGCACTAGATGTGAAAAGCGTCCTAATTTCTGACGGACACGGCGGATATGAGTATCTAAAGTACGACTGTACACTCCTTCGCTATAACCCCATACTTCTTTGAGTAGCTCATCTCGAGTAATAATTTTTGGACTTTTTTTGAATAAATACCAAAGTAACTTATATTCTGTAATAGTTAAATAAGCAGGCTCATTATCAATAATGAAGTCCATTTTGTTTCTATCAAAGCTCGCACCATCTGCGCAAGAGACTTGATTCAGGTTAGACTCAGATGTATCTGAGCTAGTCGCTTCTCTGCGCCTTAGAATCGCTTGCACTCTTAATAAAAGCTCTTTGGGGCTAAATGGTTTAGCCATATAGTCATCAGCGCCTCGCTCTAAACCCTGTACTTTATTATCAACTTGATCTAGGGCGCTTAACATAAGAACTCCTACATCACTAGATTGAGAGTCTTCACGTAACTCTTTCAAAATTTGAATACCCTCCTTGCCAGGTAGCATCCAATCTAAAACCACTAAATCAGGTTTAAATTGAGTTATGGCTTTTTGTGCGTCTAAGCCATGATGCACCAGCTGAGTTTCATAACCAGCTGGCAGCAACGATAGCTCAATAAGTTCAGCAATATGCTGCTCATCTTCAATAATTAAAATTTTTGCTTTCATGATAATAATTGAAGATAAGAGCTCGTTGCTAAACTAGTATTTAGCGTGCCACTCGTCAAAGATGACTGGCGATATTTCTGAAGGCTTAATTTCTGACCTGCCTCCCCAAAAAACATTTGTATAATTAACAGGGATACCTATGCTTTCTAAATGCTTATCAATGGCTGCTTTATGCTCCATGACTTTATCTTTCTCAGTGCCGTGCACCACACCCATGATATTCACATCACCAAACTCTGGTCCCCCTTCACGCCAGTAGCAATGCGTCATGCAGTGATGACGCCCTACCTCTGAACCAGCTTTTAGCTCCATACCCTTAGGCACAGCCCAGTGGAAAAGGCCATTAAAACGAGTGACTTTCTTACCTGCCTGAGAAGGCTTAACATGCTCAAGGAAGGTTGAGAAACGACCTATCACCTTTTGCTCATTAAGCTGCTTAGCAATCTCAAAGAATTTCTCAACTGGCATATCAATAGCCGCGGCACGCTCTGCCCAAAAATCAGTACCGATTTCATCTACCGTGAGTTCCTCTTTAATTTGCAAGAGCACTTTCCATTGTTCATCATTTAAATCCACCACTGTTGTGGTCATCATTTCAGCTGGAGTATCTACTTTTGCACCTGGCTCTAATTTTTTGCGGCGCACATGGCCCACTCCTAGAGTGAACACTCCATGTGCAGGCATGAGCAAGTACTTCTCTGCTCCTAACATCTCTTTAAGCTTATCTGCGTGCTCCTCAAGGGTGCGACCTTGTGGAACTTTGAGTGTGGTCCACAAACGGTAATGTGAGCCAGAGATCGCACTATCAGTTGAGCGAATCACTACATGACCTGAAAAAGGATCTTTTTTCGCCATGAATTCAAAAGCTGCATTGAGCTTGTCTTCTGGCAGTTTCCAAGCAACTAGAGCTCCATGAGCAAGTTTAGTAGCTAATAATGTCTGACGTACTCGACGAATCACACCAGCTTCAAGCATGGCTTTAATACGCTCAATAACGATTTCTAGAGGTACACCTGATTGCTCAGCCACAGATTCAAACGGTCTTTCTTGAAACCCTTGGAGTAAATCTTCAGAAATAGCTAAAATTTTAGCATTAATTTCATCATCATGCTCAACTGGGATACTTTGTAAGTTTTGGTTCATGTTAGTAATAATTAAAAATAAGACTCATTGCAGCTATTACAGATAATGTAATTTAACATAATTGAGCGCTTGTTCATAGTCATAGAGCTCTTGCTCTAATTGCTTGGTTTGAACTTCCATAAGAATTTGACCTATTTTAACGCCAGGTTCAAGCCCTAACTCTAGTAAATCATGACCTCTTAAAAGTGGTTCAGGCAACTGAATTTCATGATTTTGCTCTTCGATATAGCGCTGAAGAAATTCATAATTTTCGATATTGCCATTAGAGGAGAGACAGTCTACTCGATGTAATTCCATCTCTTGTGCAAAAGTATCTCTCGCAATAAATCTTCTCAATGTTGACACCCTCATGCGTTGTACATTGATAAACTGCATATGATATTTAACCATCACCACCACGCTATCAATGATGTCATTGGGGTATTTCAAACTACGTAGCATTGCCTCTGCCATTTGTGCGCCCACAGTATCATGCCCATAGAAAGTAAATCTTTGTTTTTCTTCATTGTAACTCTGCGTTTTAGGTTTACCAATATCATGCAACAAGATAGCCAAACGTAATTCTAACGAAAAATCTGGGCGTATCAAATCTAGCATTAGCATTGTATGCTCAAACACATCGCCTTCAGGGTGAAACTCGGCAGGTTGCTCACAACCTTTGAGTTCCAAAACTTCGGAAAAAAAATAATTAAGAAAACCTAGATCAGCTAGCATCCTCACACCTCGGTGAGGATGATCACTCATGAGTATTTTGCTAAATTCAGCTTGCATACGCTCAGCACTGACTTTTTGTAGACCTCCTATTTGCTGCATCATAGACAGCTTAGTCTGCTCCTCAATTTTAAAACCTAACTGAACCGCAAAACGCACAGCACGCAACAGACGCAAACCATCTTCTTTAAATCTATCACTAGGGTCTCCAATAGCACGAATCACACCTTGTTCCAAATCCACTAAACCACCTACATAATCAGTCACCTCAAGGGTAAACGGATTTGCAAACAGGCCATTAATCGTAAAATCACGACGTTTAGCATCCTCTTTAGCGTTTGTATAATACACATTATCTGGATGCCTGCCATCAGCATAACTACCGTCTTCTCTAAATGTGGCAATCTCGATAGGTTCATCCCCTATCATAGCTAGTACCACACCAAAATGTGCACCTACCATACGAGTTCTCAAGCCTGCTTGGTCACAGACGAACTCTACTTGCTCAGGCTGAGCATTGGTTGCCAAATCATAATCCTGACAATCACGACCCAGCAAAGCATCACGCACACAACCACCAGCAAAAACGACTTCGTAACCTGCTTTATCAATTGCTACAGCAACCTGCATAGCTGCATTTAGATTTTTAGATGGCTTAAACTCTACTCTCACAAAGACTAAAAAAAGGGGAATGGCTAACTAGAAAATTAGCTGAAAAAAGATTCTAAATGATGCAATGCCTCCTTTAATTCAGCCTCACTTAAATTGAGTGGTGGCAAGAGACGCATTGTATTATTACCAGCCATGACTGTCAATAGTCCAGCCTGCATTAATTCCTTAACGGCTTCAATGACATTAACCTGCGGATCTAGCTCAATACCTATCATCAAACCTAATCCACGAACTTGTTTAATTTTAGGGCTGTTCCAACTGTTTATAGTAGCCATAATTTTAGAGCTACACTCATTTACATTTTTCAGTATATTTTGTGCATCAATCGTATTAATCACCGCAAGCGCTACCGAACAAACTAGAGGATTACCTCCATAGGTTGAGCCATGCTTACCAGCACCTAACACCTCGCTAAGGCCGTTACGGTTATTTACCCAAAACGCACCAATGGGGACGCCTCCACCTAAACCTTTAGCCCAGGAAATAGCATCAGGCACCACATCAGGTGCGATAGCCTGCCACGCAGACCACTCACCACAACGCCCAACTCCACACTGAACCTCATCGAGGAGCAGGAGTAAATCATGTTGCTTACAAAGAGCCTCAACCCCACGCAAAAACTCAGCAGTTGCAGGCTGAATACCACTCTCACCCTGTATAGGCTCAAGCATCACAGCCACAGTATCTTCACGAATCAAGGCTTCAACACTCGCCAAATCATTTAAATCAGCATAACTAAAGCTCGAGAGTAACGGCATACAACCTGCCTGTATTTTATCCTGACCAGTCGCAGCTAACGCACCATTAGTACGCCCATGAAACGATTCATTCAACGTAATGATATGATGACGTTTCTGTCCTTGATTAGCTCCTGATAGCTGAGGTTTAATATCACCATAATTACGTGCCAACTTAATCAAACCTTCATTCGCTTCAGCCCCACTGTTGGAAAAAAAGGTCTTACCCTCAATACCCACTACCTTTTGTGAAATCAACTGTGCCAATTCTGCCTGTGGTGACGTATGGTATAGATTAGATACGTGCCATAATTGCTCTGACTGCTCTTGCAGAGCTTTCACCAACGCAGGATGACAATGCCCCAACGAACACACGGCAATACCTGTGGCAAAGTCTAAATAAGGCTTGCCTGACTCATCCCAAACATAAGAGCCCTGCCCTTTGACTAGGTTTAAATCTAGACGCGCATAAGTAGGCAACACCCACTGCTGCGTTTGCTTAGCCATTGTTGAATCCATATTCATCATGGCGCAAAGATAAGCTAGCTCACGCTAAAAACCAAGCAAACTTTAATAGGAGAGCCAGAAGATACCTCAATAAACTACCCTAACTCTTGCACAACAGATAAAAGTTCATTAAATATTCCAGCCGCTTAGTTTTGCACTTTTGGCTTAAATGACTTCAAGGCGTCAGCAAAATACTCATAGTTAAATTCAAAGCCTTGGCTGAGTAACCTGCTAGGCAACACCCAGCGAGATTTAAGAATAAGTTCAGTTTCTGTGCGTAAAACATACGCCCCTAACTCTAGCATCCATTTACTGGCTTTAAGTCCCCACTTACGATGATTATTCTGGCGTAAGAGTTGCATAAATTCATGATTTGGCAATGGGTTAGGTGCGCTTAGATTGTAACGAGAGTCAGGATGCTGTTGTTGACTAATCCAATCTATAGCTCGACAAAAATCTTCAATATGAATCCAGCTGACCATTTGTTGTCCACTTCCCATGCTTCCTCCCAAATAAAGTCGGCATAGACGATTTAAGACATCTATGACTGTGCCCTTTTCATTACCCATGACAATGGCTGTACGCAAGGCAACTCTGTGAGTCTTTTCTGGAGTATCTGCTGTGAAAAAAGCTTGCTCCCAATCTTTTGCCACACTTACAGAAAAACCACTACCTAATTGCCCTGTTTCATCGTCTTGAGGCTTATCTTGAGCATGACGGTAGATAGTCGCTGTACTTGAGTTGAGCCAATAGCTTGGAGGATTGACACAATTAGCAATAGCTTGGCCCACCAATTGAGTTGTTTGCACTCTTGAATCACGAATTAAATCTTGATTCTTTTGATTATAACGACAATTAACTGAGCGCCCTGCTAAATTCACCACTAACGTAGCTCCATCAAAAGCATCAGCCCAAGAAATCTGATAATTTAGAGCATCCCAATGATAATAATTCACGCACGCAGCGAGCCCTTGCTCTCGTCTTGCTATAGCTCTTACTTCCCACCCCTTAGCCAAATAATAGTCTGACAAATAACGTCCTAAAAAACCATTAGCACCTACAATAACAATAATATTTTTCATAAATAATTTTAATTAACTACCCAACTATGTTCAATATCTCGCATAATTATAGCGTGATCGAATTTCACACTACCCTTAGGGAACATAGTTTCATTCATAAAGTAACCTGAATAATGACTCTTCACCTCAAGAGGCTGCATATTCCATGTTTGAGTCTTTAATTCTACTTCATCATAAACACAACTATTCTGGCATTGAGGAGACCAACCTCTATTACCAGCTTTAAAGAACTGTGATACGTCTTCCACATCTCTAAAAATTGAATTGAGAGGTAAAGATTTTTTGATTTGTCCCTGAATATGCATAACTGTGTTGTTGCCACCTTCTACGCCTTGATCTCTAACTTTCTTTCGCGTGATAGTTACCTCATAATCATCAGCATCATTATACACATCAAAATGAGCTTTAGTGTAAACACCAGCGAATATTCTGCCACCCACCAAAACATTGGCCTTAGAGTTCGTGTCCCTACGTAACACTAACACACCTTCATCTCCTTCACTATTAACGACGGCTACTCGATGAGCGGCATTGTGACTAGTTAATCCTATGCTTGCAGGAAAGCCCGCAGGTCGCATTTGTTTTAAAGACACTTGGCAGATCCCGCCAACGGCATAGCCGTTGACTAACTTAGGGGTAAATCCAGCAGGTGAATTCTGCGTCATCACTTCTGCATCTATTTTGTAATTAAGCAAAATTCTATGCTTAATTATACCTGTCATTTGATTGAATTTAAATAATTTCATTGATAAGTCTTGTTAAATTTTCACCTACAAACTCTACACTTGGTATAAGTATTTGTTGGTTAAACTCCTGAGGAAATAAATAAGGCATACCTACGAGCAATATTATAAAGCATCCTATTCTATATAACCATGGGTGAGGCCATTTAAGCTCAAGTAAAGTAAGTAACCCATGTACGAGAAACACCAAAAATGGCAAACCATACCCCGTCTTAGCTGGCACAGAAATAGCTAATTCATGTAATAAGCCAGAGATAATAAAGACCATTAATAAACTACCCTTAAAACTCATGCCTAACTGCATAAGAGGCTTTTGTACGGTAACTGCCATCATCTGAGAGTAACCTAAATTCCAACGCTTACTCCAAAAATCTCTAAAACCTGTTAAACGCAAAGGATTTCTAAATAATAACTTTACTGGTACACCACACAATCTCCACCAAGCCATCAATAAGCGTAAACACCCATAATGAAAGGCGAGACTCAAACCAATAAATATAGGTAATACATGTGTAATTTCATAGAGATAACAACAGTACATCCATAAAACTCCCATAACCACACATAATAGCCCACATAAAGCATGCCTCAACCAAGGACGCTTTGTATAAGGCTTTACCCACGGTTGCACGCTCATGCCAAACCATAGCCAAGCAAAACCTAACCATCTACACCAACTTAATTGAGCTTTAATGTCGCCGCGGTGCTTACTCAACCAAGCCTGATAAGTAATACACTTCATGCCTGATAATAACCACATACATAAGCCTGTCATTCTTAAATAAGGAGAATCATCTAATAATAACCAATTCCCCACAGCGTAGCCTGCTAAGACGACCATCCATAAGATCCAAGCTTGCTTAATTAGTCTTTTATTAAGGCAAATTTTGGCTAGCACAGGCCATAAAATAGCCATAGCTATTACTATGATTAATAATTTTAAACTGTATAAAAATTCCATATAAATATCCCCCAATAAACCATAACTAAATAAACAAATAATAAGCTCAATAAATGCTTCGCTAAAACATTAAACCTAGTCTTAGCAACTTGGCTCAAATCAAAGCCCACAAACTGCATCAATAACCTCACTGTCCACCATAGACCTATAAATCCAAGTAGCAGTTGACTCACTACAAAGCTCGCTGGTTGAGGCTCTAATAAGTAATCCGCAGCAAACCAAGAAATAAAACTAAAGCATAAGTGACTCCCTAAAATGTACAGCGCATAGGTCATAAACAACTGACGCATCAATACTGTCCAGCTTTTCATTTGCCCTTTCCAATCTAAGATCTGCGGTATCCACCAACTAGCTATACAAAGCACTAATTGAAAAATGCCTGCTAACTTAAGCGCCCATAATAAATAAGTTGTCATATTTTCGAGTTATTTTTCAGCTAATTGTTTAATATGAATTAATACTCTTTTATGTATTCTATGAATAATTGCATCAGACCACTTTCTCCAATACTGTTGAGGGTGGATACCTATTTTATACCAAGTTGTACCCTCTAATTCTGTTTGATTTTCATTTAAAATCGTTAATTTGAATTGCCCTTTCTTTGAGATGAAATAGCCTTCTAAATGAGGAGGATGAACATCCCAAAAAGGATTCATTTCATTCATTGGAATTGGTTGCTCTAATACATCAAATTGCAACAAGTTAGGCTCATCCCAAGTAGTAATTGGCTCAACAAAGCTCCCTGTTGAAAAATTACAATACCTGATAGCTCCAACCCCGTATCCATCTATAGTTGCATCTGTTGGGTAAGCAATACCTGTTTTAAATATCCAATCTTTAGGCTCTGGTATTTGATCAAAAGTCACCACATGCTCCCAAACTTTATCAATAGGACTATTCACGACAACCTTCGTTCTAACCGCTAAGAGTTGGTCTGCTTCATAAATATAATCAAAACTCATACTACTAAATAAACTCAATATAATCAGCAAATTGACTGAGCCTTTACTTAGCCAATTTTTCATACGTATTTTATAGCCTAAATATGATCCAATTAATGTCAGTATTGATGTAATAGGAAATGCCATAGCTATACAAATTAAACCTTCTATAGCCAATATTAATAAGCCTAAAGTAACGACACCATAAGCAGCAAAACTTATGCCAAAGCTCTGCTTTTTAGTTAATTTCTGTGTTTTCCCCAAAATATAAGGTGGTAAAAAACCTAAGAGCAAAGGAGCTAAAACAAAAACTGTCCAACCATAGGCACCTAATAGCCAAATACCAAGACTCCCGATTACTGCAGTTACTATAGCGGTAACTATTATTGAAACTATAATAGCTCTCCATTTATTATTTATTTTTTTTATCATCTCTTTACCTAATTATTACTAATAAAAAAACACCGGCCAAATAGGCAAATGCCACCCCAAAAACTAAACTCCACACTAAGTTTTGCTTAATAAAACCTCTATCATAATAAGTGAACTGCAACACCACTCTAGCTCCCCAAAACAGAGCAAAAAATACACAAAAACTTTTAGCCATAAAGCTCTCTTGGGCTATTAATTCATCAGTAGCCATCAGGCAGGTGAGTGCAGCAAATATTAATACCCCCACGATGTAAACAGCATGTACAATAAAGACTTGCTGAAAAAATGGCTCAGTTTTAGCCAGATTTGATACCCAATTTAGTTTCTTAGGAGCAAAAATATTCGCTACTGCAATAAGTAGCAATACTACTCCCGCTAAACGCACCGCCCATTCTATCATTATGACATTCATCATTAAAACTTACATTGTTTGTCTTGGCAGTTGACCTCTTCCTGCTCAGTTTCTAAATAATCATCCACTACGGTAGCTCGCTCTTGCAGGAGTAGCTTGCTGATGCGATAACGGTTTTTTGCTACACATAAGGCGACTTTGCGCGCTTTTAGCAAGCAACGTGGTTGACGCATAATGCGCGCAAGCCAACGGTAATGCCGTGTGCAATAAAGACAGATAACCCAAGCTTGCTCACCGCAATACACATCTTGTTCATCTGCTCTTAATACTAGGTTTTCACTAGGCTGATAATTATCAATCTTAGGAAATACCTCTCTGGCCTGCTCACTAGCATAAGGTACGCAATATAATTCAATATCTGGTTTAATTGCCTTTTCTAACCATTTTTTAAACTGGCCACATAACCCACAATTACCATCATAAAAAACTTCTATTTTTTGGATATTATTTTTTATTTTCATAGATTCAATATTTTCAGTTATTTTTGAAAGTTTATCTTAAAAAAAGGCGAGTTACCTATTTTAATACTTTAGCAGCTAGATTCATGGCTGGGCCGTAACTAAGTTTGGCAATCTTCTCACTCATATTACTAGCAAAACTAACAAATTTCTCTAATTCTTTGAGTTGATGGTTAAAAGCTTCGACCTCTATTCCCTTAGCATTATTCGTATTATCCACATAGGTATTTAACAAATTTACCATAGGGTCAACCTCTCGACGACGACGTTCACTCATAATAATCGTGAACATCTTCCAGACATCTTTCTCCGCTTCAAAAAACTCTTTGCGCTCACCTTTTTTAACTACGATACGAATCAAGCCCCAACCGACTAATTCCTTAAGATTAGTATGAGCATTCCCACGACTAATAGATAGGTCTTCCATAATCTCATCTGTGCTCATTACCTCAGGAGTCACCATGAGTAAGGCGTGGATTTGAGCCATCGTACGATTAATCCCCCAGCTAGTACCTAAGGCACCCCACTGAGCAATAAACTCATCCTTAATTTCTTGAAAACTTTTATTTGTTTCGCTCACTATTTTCAGTAGATACTGAAAATACAGTAAAGTCAATTATAAAAATATTAGTTATTATTTTCATCTACCTCTTCATCATCTAATGAGGATTCGTCTTCTTCATTTGCGGGAATACCTTTGTTTCTTTTACTTTCTTGATACTCTTGTTCTTCGAGTTCTTGCAGTTCTAATTTAACTTGGCGATCGTGTTCTCGCTCGTACTCTTCTTGCATTTTATGCCATTCAAGGTCTTCTTTTGCCATTTGTTTTTCTTTTTTCTTTTGATAGATAAAGGCAAATAAAATGCAAAGCGCATAGAGTAAGAATAACGGTACAGCTAACGATAGCAAGCTAATCACTTCGCCACCGGGCATGACTAAAGCGGAAAGCACCACGATACCAGCAATCACATAACGAGTGCTACGCAACATGGTGTAGTAACTAATCACATCGAGATAAACCAGAGCCATCACCACCACTGGCAACTGGAAGGTTAAACCAAAGGCTAAGACAAATTTAGCTGCGAACCCAAGATAGTAACCAATACGCCACTCATTAGTCACGCCTATAGAATCTCCCATATTAAAGAAGAATTCTAAAACACGAGGCAATACTACAAAATAAGAGAGACAGACACCCGCCACGAATAAAAATAGGGATACAAATATGGATTTAAATAAAATATCTTTTTCCCTTTTTTGCATTCCTGGTATCACAAAGCGCAAGATGAGGTATAGCGTAATAGGTAGTGATAAAACAAAGGCTTCAAAGAAAGCGAGTTTAATGGAGAGCATGAATGTCTCTGTAGGTTTAAAGGCACCCATGACAGCATTATCACCAAAATTTCCTTGTTTTTTGAATAAATCAACAAAGCCTTTTTCCTCCATGCCGTGCTCAATCCAGCTTTTTAGAATCTCTACTACTTGAGGCTTCAAACTAGGACTATTCGCTAGGTAGTGATTCTGCTGTTCTATATCTAAGGATAAAATGGCCAAATAATGCACTCTGGCTTCGAGTAAGTGGCTGGACTCTGTATCGAGTTGCGAGAGGTAGAAGGCTCGTTGTTCCTTATTGAGCGGCAATATAGCCTGATAGTTACTATCTACCTCCTTCCATGTGTTTAGGTCAATTTGTTTAGGTAATTGCTGAGAAATTTTACTATCAAGAACGGCATAAATAGGACGCTTCATCACCTCCATGAGAGGAGCTCTAAACCACCAACAAATGGCAAAAGAAACCACCAAGGTTACTACTATCCAAAAAATAGTGGAGCGTAGGTCTTCTAGATGCTGAAAAAATGATTTATTAATCTCAGCATCTTTTCCAGCACGAATTCTATCGCGCAAAACATCTAACCAAAAAAACATATTTTTATTCGCTTAGCGCAGTTTGCCAACGAGCAAGCTGAATAGCTACTTGCTTAGGTGCTGGAGCACCTGGATTATCGCGAGCTTCGAGAGCTGCTTTTAAGTTAAAAATAAAGGATAAATCTTTGTCCAAAACTGGATGCAATTCTGCCCATGTAGTTTGCGGTAAAGATGACAACTCTATTCCTTGCTCAATAGCGATAGCGACAGCACTACCTACAATTTCATGAGCATCTCTAAACGCTACTCCCTCACGGACTAAATAATCAGCTAAATCTGTAGCTAGCAGCATGGAGTCACTCGCCGCAATCAGGCAACGCTCCTTCATCACAGTCATGCCACGCATTTGCTCAGCATTGACAGCAAGCGCCATCACAATGGTATCTACAGCATCAAATAAAGGCTCTTTGTCCTCTTGTAAATCACGGTTGTAAGTTAGAGGCAGACCTTTGACAGCTGTAAGTACCGCCATAAGATTACCATAGAGGCGACCCGTCTTGCCACGTGTGATTTCTGCAATATCAGGGTTCTTTTTCTGTGGCATTAGCGATGAGCCAGTTGTATGCGCATCAGCCAATACAACAAAACCAAATTCAGCACTAGACCAGAGGATTAAGTCCTCACTCAAGCGTGATAAATGCGCTCCAATAAGTGAAATATCAAATAACACTTCTAAGATATAATCTCTGTCTGCAATGGCATCCATAGAGTTCTGCGACACAGAATCAAAACCTAATTCATGAGCCACCTGCTCACGATCTAAACAGATCGTCGACCCTGCAAGCGCACCTGATCCTAATGGAGAGATATTGAGGCGAGTTTTAGCCTGCGCTAAACGCTGTGCATCACGCTCTAGCATCTCAACATAAGCCAGCAAATGATGTGCCATACTTACTGGTTGACCACGCTGTAAATGGGTATAGCCTGGCATCACGACTTCTTGATATTCGGTCGCTTTTTCTACGAGAGCTGTTTGTAAATTTTTGAGTTCATCGAGAATCACCTCACAAGCCTCACGAGTGTAGAGGCGCGTATCTGTAGCCACTTGGTCATTACGTGAACGTGCTGCATGCAGTTTAGCACCTACTGGCCCAATGCGCTTAGTAAGCTCAGACTCAATATTCATATGCACATCTTCTAATTCCTTAGACCATGTGAATTCTCCTGCTTCAATTGATTCTTTAATAGATAGTAGCCCAGCTTCAATCAGCTCAAACTCATCTTGACTCAAGGTCCCTGCTCCTACCTGGGCTCTAGCATGTGCAATAGAGCCCGCTATATCATAGGCATACAAACGCCTATCATAAGAAATAGACTCTGTATACTTGACTACTAATTCTGCCGTTTGCTCGCTAAATCTACCCTTCCACATCATATTGTTATTTTTTCAAAAGATAAGCTCTAGCTTAATGAGTTGCAAGCTTCTTCTCGTAGAACAGAGCTCTGCCGAATTCAGGCTTCAATTCATAAGAATTAAAGCCACAACTATGGTAAGCATTTCTAGCTATTTTATTATTCTCTAAAACCTCTAGAGTGATTTTACAACAGTCTAATTCTTGGGCGAGAATTTCAACTTCTTTTAGCAGCTTTTTACTCAAACCTTGACCTCTATATTGGGAAGCAATCATAAAATCATGAATATTCAAAATAGCCTTACAACTAAAAGTCGAAAAACTTTCAAAACATATAGCAAGACCTGCTGGTTTTTCATTGTGATAAGCTAACACTATATGACAAAAGCTTCGTTGGGCTAAAGCTTGAGGCAATCGTTGTTTTGATATATCACTTAGACTTTCTCCGCCACCCTCTCGACTAGAAGCATACTCATCTAGGAGACTTACTATAGCCTGAGAATGATCCAGATCTAATAAATTAGCTCTAACAAATGTTATCATTTTACTTGTAACTTTTGCCCAATATTCACTTGGTTATTTGAAATATTGTTCAGCTTTTTCAATTCATCTACTGAAATTTTATATTTTTGTGAAATTCCCCAGAGTGTTTCCCCTTTGCTCACTGTATGCCATTGTGCCTGTGTTTGCACAACAGGAGTTCCTACTTCGACAGTTAAAGGTTCAGGTTTTAATGGTTGATCACTAGCGGTTGTCAGAGTTTGTGAAACTACGAGCTTTTGACCTAAATTAGCCTGCGATTGACTCAGCCCATTGAGTTTGACTAATTCATCAACACTGAGCTTATATTTTTTGCCAATAGAATAGAGGGTGTCACCCTTGACCACTGTGTGGTAAAGAACCTCTGTATTTTTAGCTTCTGCGGTTGGTAATTCAGCTGGTAAGGTGGTTGGGATTTTTTTCTTAGCCTCTTTTTTGACTTTTTCTTTGGTTAGTGTAGTGGCTTGCTTTTTAGAATCATTAAGAGTTGTGGTCACTAGCTCTTTATCGCTACTTGTAGCTGGACCATCTGGCAACATAATCAGCACTCCTGTATCCAGAGGCATCCCATGATTTAGTTGGTATAAATCTTGTGATGAAATACCTAGGGTTTGAGCTAAGCTAGCGTAACTATCCCCCTCTTGAACTAGATAGGTTTTAAGGATTTTTGTAGTTTCAGTTTTGGGTGTCTTAGTCGCTGTTTCTTTAACCGTCGTTTCTTTAGTAGCTACTTGTTTCTTAACTGTAGGTTTACTTGGTTTTTCCTGCTTAGCTTGTTGAGTTTTTTCTGGTGCTGGTTTCTGAGTTACTGACTTATTCAACATTGCCTCTTGTTCTTTATTAGCTTCATAAGATTTAAAGTGCCAAATTAGAGCAACTACAATCAAAGCATTGATTACCAATAGTATCCATAAATTCCCTTTAAACCCTAAGTAAGTTTTCTGTTCTGACATCATCATGAATTATATTTTTTTAGTAAGCTATTAAACGCCTCTCCTCTCTCTACATAGGAACTAAACTGATCAAACGAAGAAGTTCCAGCAGAGAATAACACTATGTCATTTTCAGAGGCAACTTGGCAAGCTCTTTGAACCGCAACATCTAAGGTTTTAGAATTTTCCACCGCGGTCACAGGCTCAAATAAACTCACTAGCTCATCCCCAATTTCACCTATAAAAAAGGCTTGCTCAACCTTATTCTCAACCAACGGCAAGAGAGGCTGATAATTCAAACCTTTGTCTTTACCTCCTGCAATCCAGATAATAGAGCCGCCTTCCTTGGCTTTTAACCCATGCAAGGCTTTGGCTACCGAATCAATATTCGTCGCTTTAGAATCGTTGTAGTAAGAAACACCTTTGATTGTGGCTACTTTTTGACAGCGAAAAGCAGGTATATTGAAACTTTCCAAAATACTTAACAACTCCGTTCTTGGTACATCGACTAAATAGTCCTGCAATGAGGCTATCGCATAAGCTAGATTCAGCACTTGATGCCCACCTGCCCAATCAATATCACCTACATCTACATAGAGCTCATCTTGGAAAAAAACCTTCTCCCCCTTGACCATCCAATCAGATTCAGCCAGCGCCTGATTAGAAACAGTTTCAATAGCAGCTAAGCTAGATAATTGAATATTAGCATCGATAATAGCCCGACACTCCTTATTCTGAAAATCAAAGATTTTTAATTTAGCGGCTTCATAGTCATCATAACTTTTGTACCTATCTAAGTGATCCGGCTCAATAGCTAGGCATACAGCTACTTCTGGTGCAAATGTCTCAATCGTCTCAAGCTGAAATGAACTCACCTCAATCACCGCCACCTCAAAAGGTTCATTAACATAATCCAACCAACAACGACTCAATGGCTTGCCATGATTACCACATAATTGAGCTCTTAAGCCTAAACCCTGTAGAATATGCGCTATGAGCTCAACGGTCGTCGTCTTGCCATTAGTACCTGTAACCGCAATGTACTGTGGCACATGAGAACCCTCTGTAGCTACTGGTTGCAAATAATCACCGCGCACAGACCATGCCAACTCAAGCTCCCCAATCACTGGTGTTTGCGCAAGCGCAGCTACTTGCTTAAACCAATCAGACTCCATATCAACCCCTGGACTGACCACCATCCCTGCATAACTAGATTGCACCTCTTCGCTATCCAGAGTCATGACACTCATCCCCGCAGGCAAAGACTCCAACCATGCACCAGACTGAAGCTGAGCATCTATCAAATCCACAGCACTAGCACCATGCGCCAGCAACAACTCAGCAGCCGCACGACCACTAGCCCCCGCCCCTAAAACCGCATAAGTAGAATTTGTTATTTTCATTACTTTTGTTTAAACCACAGAACCCACCAAAAACACAGAAAAAAGCCAGCGCAAAAATATTTTGAGGTGAGTATAGCCTACTTCATTTAACAAGAGGAGTTTTAGATGAGAAAGAGGTTTATCGAGCAACCGTGGAGCGCAGTGAACACACTTTATTTAACAAGCGGAGTTTTGGATGAGAAAAGTCAGCGCAAGAATATTTTGAGGGTGAGTGTAGTCTACTACATTTAACAAGCGGAGTTTTGGGATGAAAAATGTGCTAACTTAAAACCGTGGAAGCGGAATGAATACAAAACATTCCTGAGAACCGCGAAAGTTTAAGTTAGTGCATTTTTAACCCAAAAGAACCTTGTTAAACGATCTTTAAGATGAGGAGTCCGATCACTGCACAAAAAAACGATATCATCCAAAAACGCGTGGTCACTTGAGTTTCTTTCCAACCTAATAATTCGAAGTGGTGGTGGATGGGCGCCATTTTGAAGACTCTTTTGCCGGTGGTTTTGAAGCCTATGATTTGAATGACGACTGAGAGGCCTTCGATGACGAAAACAGCACACACGACAAAGAGCATGAGCTCTTGCTTAATCGCTATAGCCACGACACCTAAGGCTCCGCCTATAGCTAGTGAACCTGTGTCACCCATGAAGACTTGGGCTGGATGGCAGTTGTACCACATAAAGGCAAAACACGCTCCAGCCAGAGCCGAGAGAAAGACGAGTAATTCGCCCAAATTAGGGTTTTGTGGGATAGATAGATACTCATTAGCAATCACATAATGATGCGCTAGATAAGCCATGATAGCGTAGGCAAAAATAGCAGAGAGACTACAACCTGTAGCTAGTCCATCTAAGCCGTCAGTGAGGTTCACCACATTAGACATGGCAATCATCACTGCCGCACCAAAGATGATGTATAACCAACCCATTTCCCAGAGAGGTTGTTTCATCAGCGGCACACATAAAGCACCCCATGATAAAGGCTCTTTGATTAATTGGTAATTCGCTGACTCTGGGCTGAATTGCAACATGAACATCACTGCTAAACCAATGAGAGCTTGCGCAATGAGCTTACCTCTGGAGCTGACCCCTTTGGAGTTTTGATGCTTAATCTTGAGATAATCATCCATAAAACCCAGTATAGCTAAACTCGTCATCCCAAACAGAGTGACCCAAATAAACGTATTATCTAACTTAGCCGCTAGCAACACAGATACCCATACCCCAGTGATAATCAGAATCCCTCCCATAGTGGGTACGCCTTTTTTGGCTCCGTGGAGTTCGTTGAGTTTGTGGACTTCCTCCGCACTACGAATCGGCTGACCAAGCTTAAGCGAGATGAGCTTAAGTATCATCTTAGGCGCAATAGATACCACAAAAGAAAAGGCAATCAAACAGCCCAAAGCACTACGTACCGTGATGTATTGAAAAATATTCAACCAACGCCAATTATGAGCCCATTCTGCTCCAGCTGCATTGGCTTGCGCCCATAATTCATAAATAAAATATAACATAATTGTCGTAAGTGATAACTCTAAATAAATTGATTAAATAACTGCTCTAGCCCTGCAGCTCGGCTTGCTTTGAAAAGTACTTTATCGCCTGCTTGCAATTGTGCAAGCAAGATTTGTTTAGCTTCTTCTTGATTTATTGCGTGTGAGATAGAAAGAGGCTCTGATTTAGTATCTGTAGCTACACTTTTAGCCCCTTGGTAGTAAGCTTGCACTAAATCACCCTCTCCTATGGCAATCGTATTAAATCCTAATTGGGAAGCTTCACCGCCTAATTGATAATGCTGTTCTAGCGCCTGCTCACCGAGCTCACCCATCTGGGCAAACACCACCCACATATCGCCTTGTTTTTCACTGAGTAATTGTAAACTGGCATAGGCCTCACGCAAAGAATCAGGGTTAGCATTGTAGGCATCATTAATCCAATACTTACCATCTGCCTCCACGATTTCAAAACGCCCAGCTGTGAGCCGAAAAGCCTCTAACCCTGAGACTATTTGTGGTAGAGTCATGCCCATAGCGTAAGCCACCTCAATAACGAGGCGGATATTCTCCAACATTACCGTAGGTAGAATGGGCAACTGCACTGGATAAGTCTGAGAACTATTCACCGTCTGCAAGTTAAATTGAGTGCCTTTAATATCCTGAACGACCTGCGTAATTTCTAATTGATGATTTTCACCTACCCAGAGCATTTGAGCTGTAACCTCGGAGCTGAGCACCTGACGCTTTGCTACATGCGCCTGAGCGAAACCCCGCGGTTTATTACCACTCTGGGCAGATGTTAAGGAGCGTAATAAAGCCCCTTTTTCCTTGGCTACACCTGCGACTGACCCCAAAAACTCAATATGCGCATTTCCCACACAAGTAATGATGCCCTGATTGACCTGCGCTATATCGCAGAGGAACTCTATCTCACCTGGATGATTAGTTCCCATCTCGACAATCAATACCTCCTGTTCTGGATTGCAGCTTAAAACTGTCAACGGCACGCCTAAATGATTATTGTAATTACCTGCGGTCGCTTCTACGGCAAATTTTTCTGAGAGCACCGCCTTGAGTAACTCCTTAGTCGAGGTTTTACCATTGGAACCTGTAATCCCTATGAGCTCTACTCCAGATTCTCTAAGCACCGTTTGGCGATAAGCTCTCGCCCATGCAGCCAATGTCGCCTCTCCTGAGTCAACCACCACCAAGTGACAACCTGCTTGCTCAATATTCGCTAAACCCTCTGCGTCTGGAGCTCGTTCTAACACCAACAGTCTAGCCCCTTTATCTAGAGCCGCTTGCCAGTAATCATTACCATCTACTTGTTCACCCTTAAGCCCGACAAAGACATCCCCCGCCTGCACCTTACGTGAATCAATCCACACCTTGGCAGAGTTCGCCAAATCAGCACCTACAATGAGCTGCTGAGTGTTAGGGAGTGAGAGGAGAGAAGTGAGCACGGGAGTTTAATTGAAAATTGAAAGTGGAGAATTGAAAGTGAGCTAAGCAGAAAATTAAGTTAAAAATTAAAAGTGAAAAGTGGACAGTGGGCTAAGCAGGAGATTGAGTTGATTTTTTAAATTTAAAAAAAATAAAAATAACTAAGCATAAAATAGCGCCGATATAAATAGAGAGACTCATATCTTTAGACTCATTAGTATTCTGTTGTTTTAAAAGTTCTGTATTGATAACTTCCTGCTGCTTTTCATCTGACTTTTCAGTTATTTGAATTGGATCAACTTTGACTTCCTCTGTAACTTGAGAAATTGGCTCAATTTGGATATCTTCTGTTGGTTTTTCTATATCTATAGGACTTAAAGCCAAAGAAAAGGACGCTATTAAGCTCACTAAAACTAGTAGTTTAATGATGCTTTTCTTTTTCATAATCTACTGTTTCTGTGGCTTCTGTGTTTTCTGTGGTTATTTATACCCTACTTGCCAAATTTGCGTGGTGGTCTGCTCGGTCTATCTGAGCGGCTTGGGCGGTCTGAACTAGTCTTACCTTTGTAACCGCCTGTGCTCTTACCCTTGTAGCCGCCTGAGCTGTTTGAATCGGATTTGCCTTTGTAATCGCCTGAACTTTTGCCCTTATAGCCACCTGAGCTACTTGAGTCAGATTTACCTTTGTAGCCACCTGATGAGCCACCTCTTTTTTCGTAAGGTTTCTTATCACCATAAGGCTTTTTGTCACCATAAGGTTTCTTGTCATCAAATTTACGTGCGGAGTTGTTAGGTCTGCTTGGTCTATCATCACGTCTATCTCCACCTCGATCATCTCGTTTAGGTCCTCGTTTTTGGAAGTCGGGGCGATCGGCGTTCTTTTCCGTGGCGTATTTCTTGCCAAATTCACGTGGTCGGCTGGCTTCTTCGGCTTCTCTTTGAGCTCTTCTTTTAGCTTTTTCCTCTTCTTCCTCGATGATTTCTGGTGGTAGGGCTCCGTCGTTATCAGCTTTGTATTGCTCGATGTAAGCCTCTCTTTGAGCGGCTTCCTCGGCTTCTCTTTGTTCTTTGAGGTCTTCTATGGCTTTCTCGATGAAGTCATTGACCTCTTTGAAGAGTTCTTTGACGGTGTATCGGTCACTAAATGGTAGTTTGTTGCCGTCGATTTCTTGGTAGAGTTCATGACCTTTGCCTGCGATGAGTATGATGTCACCTACCTTGCTACCTTTCATGGCTTTTTCAATGGCTTCGCGCCTATCGAGAATGATGTAGTGACGCTTACCTCTACGAATGCCTGCAGCGATTTGGTCAGCAATTTCCTGAGGGTCTTCAGTGCGCGGGTTGTCGTTAGTAATTAGACAGACATCACTGTATTTACTAGCTGCTCTTGCCATGAGTGGGCGCTTGGTTTTATCTCTGTCTCCACCGCAACCAAAGACGGTGATGAGGTTACGGTCACTAAATTTACGTAAAAGCTCAGTAGATTTTTCAAGTGCGTCAGGGGTGTGAGCGTAATCGACAAAAATAGGCACGCCTCTGAGCTGCCCGACTCTCTCCATGCGTCCCTCAACGGCATTGAGAGTTTTGATTTGCTGGATGACTTCACGAATAGGCAGCTTAAGTGCCTTGCAACTCGCTATAATCGCTACGATATTGTAAGCGTTAAAATCTCCGATGAGTCCTGTTTGAACCTTGTACTGCTTGGCTCCAATTTCTACGTCAAAACGCATTCCCTCAAAATTAGTTTGAATACTAGAAAACCTGACATCTAATTGCTGTTGAACTGTGCCGTAGCTGATGATATTGACCTTGTCTTTGAATTCTCTGATGAGCTTTTGTCCAAATTTATCGTCTGCGTTAACCACAAAAGTGACTGATTTGCCTTTGCGTCCTGCTAGATCAGAAAACCAGTCCCACTTAGCCTCAGAATAGGCCTGCATACTACCATGATAATCCAGATGATCTTGAGTGAGGTTGGTGTAAATCGCGACATTAAAATCAAGAGCTGCGACACGCTGTTGTTCAATCCCAATCGAGGACACTTCCATGCTTGCTACACGACAGCCATTCGTAACCATCGCAGCTAAGCGCTCTGAAATTACTTGTGGGGTGTTGGTGGTTAAGTTGCTTGGATACTCTTTAATTCCGTCCTCGTGGGAGATAGTACTCATTCTGCCTGCACGTTGCATGAGGCGTTGAGCCACTTGATGCATGAGGTGAGTTACTGTCGTTTTGCCGTTGGTTCCTGTAACACCTACTAATTTAAGTGATTTTGAAGGATTTAGGTAAAAGGCTTCAGCTAACTTAGCATAGGCATAACGAACATAAGGTACGTTAATCCAAATAAGGCTGTCTGCATTCTTAAGCCCTTTAGGTTGGTCGGACTCGGAGAGAATCACGGCTGCACCATTGTCAATTGCAGCTTGAAGAAAAGCGTCGTCTTTGTATTGAGCTCCACTAATTGCGACAAACATGCAGCCACTAGTCACCTTTCTGCTGTCTTCTATAATGGTAGTAATTTCACAAGCAAGCTGTGCTGGCGATAAATTTGTATTGAGAGCGATTTCACTCGCTTGGATAAGTTGCTGTAAGGTCATAAAAAGTAAGACTTGATAAAAAAATATAACTATTAACTAGGTATTAATATTTATAGAAAAAGGTGAATTAGTATCAAAGAAGTTGAAAAACAAAAGAACGTTGAAAAAATTAGTTTTCACCCTCCTTTTGCTGATCGTTTTGTGGATCGGAAGGGGATAATGCAGGGATTAATCCCAAATAGCTAGCCATTTTTTCACCAAAACTCTTAAATACTGGCGCAGCGACTGAGCCACCACCTATTTTAATCTCCTCATGAGTAGGGTTATCTATGACCACTACAGCGACAAATGCTGGGTTTTCAGCGGGCATCATACCCGCAAACGAGACCATGTAATGGTCTTCGGAGTAACCTACTTTTGCCTCATGTTTTCTAGCTGTGCCGGTCTTCCCTGCAATTTTAAAATCAAAAACTTGAGCATTTTTACCTGTGCCGTTCGCCACCACGCCTGCGAGAGCTTCTCGCATCGCTTTGGCGGTTTGTGGTTGCATCACCGTGTTTTTAATCACAGGCTCAAAGGTATGTATCACCTCTCCATTATCATCGAGTATTTCGTCCATGAGCCTTGGCTTCATTAATTTACCGCCATTAGCAATAGCCGCATAAGCCATCGCAGTATGAAAGGGAGTCACAATAAGACTGTAACCAAAACTCATCCGAGAGAAATCTGTCGGATTATTCAAATCAGCCATCAACACCTTGCGCTCACTGCCTAAGCCAGAATTCACTGGCGACAGGTAACCATAACGGTTGAGGTAATCTTTGAATTTATCTTTGCCTAATTCTTTGGCAATAAGGTAGGTGCCGATGTTACTGGATTTTTCTAATACCTCATCAAAAGTTAATTCATAAAAAGCTTTGTAATCTTTGACGGATAAACGCCCTTCTCGATAGTGACCTCCAGCACAGTCAAAAATATCGTCTCGTTGAACGACCCCTTGATCAAGCGCCCCAGAAGTAGCGACGACTTTAATGGTAGAGCCTGGGTCAAAACCTTCCATGAGAATATTTTGCCACAGGCCTTCAATTCCCTTGCCTGTATTAGGATTGAAACTCGGGTAATGCGCTAGGGCTAAAATATCACCATTGTAGGGATCAACCACAAGCACAGCGCCCCTATCTGGGTTGAATTCTTCTACAGCTTCGCTGAGAGCTTCCTCAGCAAAACCTTGGATATGAGTATCAATCGTCAGCCTGAGATGTTTGCCCTGCTCTGGTTGTTGTATTTCTGATTCGCTATCGAGGACAATGCGCCCCATATGGTCTCGATTTTTGGTAATCCAACCTTCTTTGCCGTTGAGCCAATCATTCGCGAGTTTCTCTACACCAAATAAACCTGTGCGTTTATTTTTAAGCGTTCTAACTAAACCTATACAGTAGCCCCCCAACTCATCTTGAGCATACACACGATGCATTTCAGCCTTGAAATCCACACCTACTAAATGATGCTGCTTAATGAGGTGGTCAATTTCTGCCTTTTGGTCATAGGCCATTTTACCTTTGATAAAATAGACCTTGCGCCCTGATTCATAAGAATTCACGAGCTCTTGGTAAAACTCATCTGCTTGTTTACCAAGCAGTGGTCCTAGAACCTTAGCTAACTTATCAGCATAATTACGGTACAGCAAATCATTGGATTTTCCATCTACTAATGTCTTAGACCAGAACCTGAGCTGCTTCTTTTTAAGAGAATCTTCTAAATCTTCCCATGTTTCCTTACTAGAAAGGAGGTCATAAGCCAGAGGTAATCCTACTAGTTTTTCATCTTGAAAATGCACCAAGTCAAAGGTCATGGTGTAATTCTCTAAATCTTGCGCGAGCAGTTCATCATGTCGACTCAGCAAGTTACCACGTTTGGCTGGTATCATCACTCTATCGAGCTTACGCTCCTTAACCTCGAGAGGTACAGCTAAGGGAATCCACTGCAATTTAACAATCCGAACACCAAGAGCACCTACAATTAGCAGCAAAAAGAAGGCTAAAAAACTTAGCTTTATTTTTAGTATAGTCTGCTCTTTAGCCATTACTCTATCGCAGATAATAAACTATTTTGATTCTCTGCTTGCGGCGCTACTTGTGCCACGCCACTAGCATCATCAATATAGAGAATCACATGAGGAGGTATTGATTGTAATTCTGAATTTTGATCGATGAGCCTATTTTTAAGGGTGTGCACTTGGAGCTCTTGGCTAATGCGCATTTCCAAAGTCGCAATTTCCACTTTGAGCAACTTGATAGACTTGTCAGTTTTAACTACATTTTTAGTAACGGCTATTTTTTGATTTTGTAAATGAATGTAAGAAACACTGGCCACAATAGTAAGAACCATCAAAGTTAAACAAAAGAACACCCAAAATGAGCTCCCTGTTTTTTTATCTGCCTTCACGTGATGGTGTTTCCATTTTTTACAAATGAACTCATCCTCATAACTCATAAAGGTATTTTGATTTTTCTTTAAATTTAACATTTCTAGAAACTATAAATAATTCACACTGCTCGTCTTGCGACTCGTAGCTTGGCACTTCTTGATCTTGGGTTCTCAGCCACTTCTGCTTCACCTGCCATAACAGGCTTAGAGGTCACCACATCCAAACAGTAGTCAGGATTAGGTCTCGGCGCTGGCCAGTTAGGTTGATCCAGCATCTTTTGGCTCTTTTTCTTAAAAAATTGTTTTACTTGTCTGTCTTCTAAACTGTGGAAGCTCATCACGCCGACCACTCCCCCGACTTTAAGACAACTAACCGCTTTGGGGAGAAAGGCTTCTAACACATCTAATTCGGCATTGACCACCATACGTAAGGCTTGAAAAACTTTAGTCGCAGGATGCTTTCTAGACATCGCTAGGCGTTTGGCTGGAATTTGCTCCTTAATAAAATCTGCTAATTGCAAGGTCGTCTTAAACTCAGTATGCTCACGGGCTTCCACAATCCTTTGCGCCAATTTCCAAGCCATTGGCTCTTCTCCATAAGTCTTAAACCAGTAGGACAAGGTCTCCACATCAGTTTGAGCAATCAAATCAGCAGCTGTCTTACCAGTTTGTTGAGTACTGATTGCTTGCCCGCTTTGATTCATTCTCATATCTAGAGCGCCGTCACGTTGAAATGACATCCCCCTATAATCGGCATCTAAATGATGTGATGACACTCCAATATCAGCAAAAATCGCATCGACTTCATCAATCCCTAATTCTTTGAGCTTTTCATCAATATGCGCAAAGTTACTCGCGACTACAGTGAGCTGATCTCCATACTGACTCAAACGCTGGGTCGCCCATGCACGAGCCTCTTGGTCTTGGTCAAAGCCTATTACTTGAGCACCTAGAGAGAGAAAGAGTTCTGTGTGACCACCTCCTCCAAGCGTAGCATCTACTATAACTTTACCTGGGCCAGCACCGAGTAATTCGACTACTTCTTGAGGCATAATGGGTTGATGGTACTCCTCCCAGTTTGTTTTACCCAACTGAGCTTGCTCTAATTCTTGTAGGAATTCTTTAGATAGAGTCATGAGAGTATCATTAAAAACCGCCTATAATATCATTAAATTCTGTGATTTCTTTAGCTTCTTCAGCTACCATTAAGTCGTAGTTTTGGATGGAGTAAATTTCAAAATAGGTCCCAAAACCAACCAACATCACTTCACTATTAAAATCTATATTTGCTGACAAACTCTGTGCCTTGGGCACTTGCAGTTTACCTTGCTCATTAATTTTGACTGGAGCGCAACGCCTAATAAAAGCGCCTTTCGCTCGCAATATTTTGGCTGCGCCTAGCTCGTCTTTCATCGAGTCAATCTTAGTTAACTGTTGCTGATAAAAGCATTCACTCAAGAAACGTAGAGTCTCTACCCCGTAGGTTTGAGCCGGCATCATACGAATATTCCCCAGAGGCATGCTGCGCCATTCTATGGGTACAGCAACTCGACCCTTAGGGTCTAGCTTGTGGGATAAAGTCCCTTCAATATGAGGTATCGCAGTCATGACAAATAACAGCCCTCATAAAGTGCACTAGAGAACTATTGAGTACACTCTAGTACACAAAAATACATATTTCAAGCCCTAAATATCTAGAAAACCTACAAAACATTGATTTAACAAGGATAAGAAGGTGCATTTAAGTGCACTTGAATTAGTACTTAGCCCATTTTCTCTGGTTCTTAATGTTGAATTTTTGTCGTGTAATGTGATTCAATGCAACTATGCGTAACTCTAGAATTGATATCTAGCTAGTTTTACGACTTAATCATTTTGAACTGATTTACCTGTTTTTCATTCATGCTTTCTCTGCGCTCTATTATCTACTACCTCATTAGCCTTATTGCTGCGATTGCCGCCGTTTTAAGCATGCTGCAATTGTGGAAGAGCCAAGATACCAATGCCTTAAATACCATCAGTGTGATTTTACTTGGGTTAACCTGCCTAATCCCTGCTATACACCTCATTTATCATCACTTTGCGCTGACGATGTATCGTTATATTCATGCTAAGCTTTGGCAGATATTTGGGTTTACCCTTATTTGTTTGGTTTCTTTATGGATTATTATCGATTTTCAAGAGCATCTATCTGATTTTAGCAAGACGAGTAACCCTGCTTTTTATGCGCTTTCGTTTTACGTCTTGCAGTTACCGAGTATTCTAAAATTACTCATCCCCTGCACCTTGCTCATTTCCTGCCTTATTATACTTACTCAGTTCTCGAAAAACCAAGAAGTACTTATTTTCTTACAAACAGGAAAATCTCCATTTAGCACGTTGAAGCCTTGTTTTTTTGTGACGTTTTCTAGTTTGGTTCTATGTCTATTTCTCAATTATTACTTGGAACCTAAAGCTCAGCAAAAATTTCTTAAATTCGAGCAAAACTTAAGCCTAGAAGGTGTTGATTTTTACGCCGTCAATAGACTTATCCCACAAACTGGAAGATTTTGGGTGATTAATCAATTCCCTACAGCTCACCCGTCATCTCAAGATAAGCAAGCTGTGTGGGAGTTTTCTGATTTAGCGATTTCACAAACCAACCAAGAGCATGAGCTCACTCATCGCTACCTCATTGAAAAGGCTCGCTGGGACGCTCAAACTCAACAATGGGAGTTTAGCAATATTGTGCAATATGCATTCAATACCGACGAGGAACAACCTCACCTAATCAAAACGACCAAAACTCCTTCTTGGTCACCTAAATGGACAGAAACCCCTTATAAATTATTGCAGGCAAATATGACACCTATCGAAATGACGGTGCCTCTACTTTCTCAAAGACTACAATCAGCCAAAGCTCAAGAGCAACCACAGATACAAACCCTACTCAACCAACGTATTTTTGACCCTATCACCTGTCTTGCTAGCTGCTTGTTAGCCATGAGTTTAGGTTTAAATTTTGAACGCAAACAATCAGGTAAAAACACGCTGCTAGCTATCGCACTCATGGTCGCTATGCTACTCTGCTCTCATCTAGGTTATTCGTTAGGCGCCGCGGCTATTTTACCAGCCTGGCTGGCGACACTGATGACCCCTGTAGTTTTTTGTGGTATTGGATTGTGGATTTTACGCAAACAACTAGGTTGGTTTAACTCATAGAATTTAGTAACTATGGGACTGATTAAAAAAGAAAGTATTGAACAACTCCTAGAGAGAGTTGATATCGTATCGCTTATTGAAACCTATGTGCCACTCAAACGTGCTGGTGCGAGCTTTAAAGGTCTCTGCCCTTTCCACAATGAAAAGTCACCTTCATTTAGCGTGAGCCCTCAGCGACAGCGCTACCATTGCTTTGGCTGTGGAGCTTCAGGTAGTAGCGTTAATTTCCTCATGGAGTACACCAATGTCACCTATCCAGAAGCCCTTAGACAACTAGCTGACAAATACGGCATGACACTTGAGGAAGAGGCTGACTCTACCCAAAGCATCGAAGTTAAAAAGCAACGTAACCGCCTCTTACTACTCCATGCAGAGGCTACAGCTTGGTTCCATGATTTACTCCTCACCCACCCTGATGCTCAAGGCGCTCGTGACTATCTCAAACAACGAGGACTCAACCGAGAAACCGCCAAAAAATGGTCACTAGGTTGGGCACCTACTGACTCTCAACTCTTCCTCAACTGGGCCAAAGAAACCAAAATTACAGGCAGAGAGCTCATCGATAGTGGTTTAGCTGCTCTCAAAGATCCACAAGACAAGCGCTCTGGCTTGTACAGCCGTTTTCGTAATCGTCTCATGTTTCCTATTTGCAATGATTATGGTGAACCTATCGCCTTTAGTGGGCGTCAGCTGGACAACAATCCTAATACTGGGAAATACATCAACTCTCCTGAAACGAGTCTTTTTATTAAATCCAAGCATTTCTACGGCTTAGACAAAGCTAAACGAGCCATTGGTCAGAATAAATACGCCCTACTATGCGAAGGTCAAATGGATGTAATCGCCGCGCATCAAGCTGGTTTTGAGATGACCGTTGCAAGCCTTGGGACTGCCTTTACACCACAGCACGCCACTCTCATTAAGCGTTACAGCCCTAAAGCTAAAATTTGTTTTGATGCCGACAATGCAGGGCAAAAAGCCGCCATCAAAGCTTACCAGCAATTAGCCGCTGTCAATATTCAAGTCGATATGGTGCAGCTCCCCAATGGCGAAGACCCTGACTCGATTATTAAATCTCAAGGCAACGAAGCTTTTGCCAAGCTCATCAATGAGGCTCTACCCTTTTTTGAGGATCAACTGCAAAAAATGCAAGCTCACCCAGACTGGAGCAATCCACAAAAGAAAACTGAGCTTATTTATGAATTACTTCATCATCTAAGCCAGCTCACCCACCGCACTGAACAAGATGTGTATTTGTCTGATTTTTGTACACGCCTCAACCTCGACCAAGAGTCTATTCGTCAGGATTTCAACGTCATCTTACAACAGAAGAAACAGCAAGATGAGCGTGAACAACAGCGCCAAAAAAATCAAAGTAAGCAAGCTTATAAAATTAAAAAAACACCAACACAAAATGTAAGCACTGAACCAAGCTCTCCTTCATCTATCGATGATTTTAATGCGAGCATGAACTCTACCTTAGATAGCCCTGAGTATTCAGCTAACTATTCAGCTGATTACTCAGAAAATGGCGACTACGCTTCCGCCTCTAATGATGGCTATGTTCCCGAAGAGTTCAATCAAGGTATGAATAGTGCTGAGGCTCAAGATAGCACTACGGCTCCTCCTGTCATTGATACTGCTATTGCCATATTAGCGCAAGCAGCCCTCCAAGACTCAGCAGCTCAAGCATGGCTAGTCGAGCAATTAGAATTTTATAACGAGCATGTAGACAGTCATTACTACATCAAAGATTTTATCCGTATTCTCACAGAGCGCCCAGACCCATATTCAGCGCCTAGCCTCAATGGATTTCTCGCTCAATTTGACAGTAATCATCCTTTTCAAAATATGGCAAATCAAGCCCCTCTACGCCAAGCCGAACAAGCCGCCAAAGAGAGCCATATAGAGATGCAGAGACGCTTACTTAACTTAGATTCCAACCGTATCCAAATGCAACTCAATGATACGAGTCTATCTAAAGAGAAAAAACATGAACTGATGCAAAGCTTCATGACGATTAACGCTAAAATAGCAGAGCTTAACTAAAAGCTTTTTACACTTATTTTCACTAGTTTTAAGCTTGTTAAATAAAGGAGCTTCAGCAGCCCGAATAACTCCTTGACATTAACGAAAAGCCGGCTAGAATTTCCAACTTCTAATTTTCTCTCTATGCCTGAAAAAAAAACCACTACAAAAACTACTTCTAAGAAGGCCCCAGCTAAAAAAGTTGCCGCTAAAAAGACAGCTAAAAAAGCCATTCCTAAGAAAAGTGTGGCAGCTAAAAAAACTCCAGCTAAGAAGGTAGCAGCAAAGAAAGCTGAACCAAAACCAGCTGTAAAAGAAGTTATCAAAGCACCTTTGAAAGGCGATTTAAGTATTTTTGATATTCCTGAGGTCCAAGAAAAAATCAAAGAACTAGTCAAACTAGCCAAAGAGCAAGACTACTTAACCTACGACGATATCAATGAGGCTCTGCCAACTAATATAGTTAAAGCCGAGGACATCGGCATCATCATTGATAAACTTCAAGGCATGGCGTTTAGTATCATTGATGCTTCGGAGGTAGACCGTTTTAAAGAAAAACAATCCAGTGATAACAACCTTATCAGTGAAAAAGAAGATAAGAAAAACGACTTTCTTGATGACCCAGTTCGCATGTACCTCAAGCAAATGGGGCAAGTCGAGCTCCTCACTCGTGAGCAAGAAGTCGCCATTTCAAAGCGCATCGAAAACTCAGAGAAGCAGGTCAAAAAACACCTCCATTACTTTGGCTTCACTGCTGATTACTATTTAGAAATCGCTAATAATCTCTACAGAGGCAAGGAGCGTTTTGATCGTATCATTCTTGATAAAAAAATTGAGAACCGTGAGCAATACATGAAAACATTGCCTAAGCTCATCAACGCTATCACCGAGCTCAAGCAAGATACTTACATCACGTTCAAACAGAGACTCAAAAGCAAGGAGCAAGCCTCTATCGATGAAAAAGAAGAAGAAATCCGCAAAAACCTCATGCAGCTCAACAAGCTCTATGAGCAGTTATTCTTCAAACATAAAATCATCGAAAACTTCTGTGATCGTATCGAAAAAGATCACAAGACCATCACCAAGCTCAATAACAAACTAGCTAAAAATCCAGATGACAAAGAAGTTATTAAAGAAATTAAAGCTTTCTACACCAATTCTTGGACCACAGAGACAGAGTACCCTAAACTCTACAAACAACTCAAAGTCTGGACTCGCAAGTCTGAAAAGAACAAAACCGAAATGGTCGAGGCTAACCTACGTCTCGTGATTTCAATTGCTAAGAAATACACCAACCGTGGTCTCTCATTTTTGGACCTTATCCAAGAAGGTAACATGGGTCTTATGAAAGCCGTAGAAAAATTTGAATACCGTCGCGGTTATAAATTCTCGACTTACGCCACATGGTGGATTCGCCAGGCGATCACTCGTTCTATCGCGGATCAGGCACGTACCATTCGTATCCCTGTTCACATGATTGAGACCATTAACAAGCTTATCCGTGTACAGAAACAACTCGTCCAAGAATATGGACGTGAGCCAACACCTGAAGAAATCGCAGAGGAAATTCACCTACCTGCTGAACGTGTGCGCTCAGTACTCAAAATGGCACAACAGCCCGTCTCTCTACAAGCTCCTATTGGTGAATCAGAAGATGCTTCATTTGGTGACTTTATCGAAGATAAAAAAGTCGAAAACCCGATGGAAGAAGCAGGCTTCTCCATGCTTAAGGAACGTATCACAGAGGTTCTCGACTCACTTACCGAGCGTGAACGCGAGGTACTCGAACAACGTTTCGGTCTAGCTGACGGTTACAGCCGCACCCTCGAAGAAGTAGGCAAACAATTCAACGTAACCCGTGAGCGTATTCGTCAAATCGAAGCCAAAGCCCTACGTAAAATGCGTCACCCAGTGCGCCTCAAACGCCTCGAAGGTTTCATCGAATTACCTGAATAATCTTCATTCTTTCCATCTACAGTAACCATGGGCAAGCCCATCATTATAGCTCCTTCTCTGCTAGCGTCTAACTACGCCAAAATCGGCGACGAAGTCTCACGTGCTATTCATGGTGGAGCCAACTGGTTACACATGGATGTCATGGACGGGCATTTTGTACCTAATATTAGCTTTGGAGCTGACATTATTGCAGCCGTACACCAAACCAACGACATCTTTTTGGATACGCATTTGATGATTAGCAACCCTCAACAGTATCTTGAATCATTTATCAAGGCTGGCTCTGATCTCATCACCTTTCATATCGAAGCCAATGGCGACCCACAAGTCACTATCGACACTATCAAAT
>Ga0209533_1000425_pt1 | contig 40675 bp, 31 predicted proteins | sample COG_04_FD_184748 | JGI IMG/M metagenome (GOLD analysis project Ga0209533, IMG submission 184748) | Pelagic Microbial community sample from North Sea - COGITO 998_met_04 (SPAdes) (version 2) | ecosystem: Environmental > Aquatic > Marine > Neritic zone/Coastal water | place: Helgoland, sampling...
CGCGTAGAGGCAGGGGATATCACCCATAATCTGAGGGAGATGGGTGATAGAACATCTGATAGTATTATGCGTTTTGCTAGAGGGCAGAATCCTATGGTATCAGTATCGTATTCTAATCATGGTACTAATGCTAGCGGTGTTGAGGCTAGTAATCCATACAAAGCTATCAGAGATGGAGCATTCAGACCACCTATTCTCAGACCTGTCGAAGACCTCCAAGCCTTATCACGAAGACAGTTTGACAGACCGGCTAGACAAACAGCAAAGGGTGTTAATGTAGCAAACTTCCAGTTCAAGAATTTATCTGAACAAACGATAGACAAACAGGTCCTCAAGGGATCTATCGCGCCTCGAACGACAAGGAATATCGCCGGACAAGCCATTGAGACATATGTCGGGAACAGCATATTAGACCCTCTTCAATATTCAGTTGCAAGCAAGATAAGTAGTAAACTTTCAAGTGGTGATACTAACAAGGGAGATATCTCCAAGGATGGTTATATCAAGGACCCTCTTCAATATTCAGTTTCGAGTAAGATAAGTAGTAAACTTTCATCTGGAGATACTAACAAGGGCGATATCTCCAAGGATGGTTATATCAAGGATAGAGAAAACCTTTCCACATACACTAACAAGAGAGTGTCTACATCAAACGGACAGATGCTTGATTATATTATGACACAGAAAACAAAAGATTATCTGTGGTCTGCTATTGAAGCCGTTAAGAGTACACCTCTATTTACAAAGAATCAACACGGATATGCCATCGATCCTAATGCTTTGAAACAAAAGATAGAAAGTAAAAACGGTTCTACTAATCGAAGCGGTCAATACACTAGAAAGGTTAATGTGAGTGGAGATTCTGTATCAGAACTTCAAGGAAATCGTCCAATGGTTTCAACAACGACTAATCGAAGAGGTCAGTACATGAGAAAGGTCGATGTAAATGGCGATTCTGTACCAGAGCTTCTAGGAAATCGTCCAACGGTTTCAACAACGACTAATAAGAGAGGAAATACTGCGACTACGAGTATTAGTAGAGATATCAGAGACTTAGAATTGAATAGACCTTCTGTTTCAGGTGTTGCTAACAGGAGGATGTTGACAGGAGCTGCTGATCATGAAAGAACTAACCTGACAGCGTCTAATATTGAGAAGAAAGCTAGACCGCGCTATGGATCATATCAAGATCGAGTTGTAATTGGGGCAAAGGGTATCAGATATAACGAAATACCAGATTTGCCGAATAAAGATCCAAGAAAAGGTACCAAACTACAACAGCCTCCGTATACCATCGAGAATGAAACTATTACTACTAGAAATGGTTATGGAGCACTATGGTAATTATCATTTTATATAATCTTTATATGCTATTATATAAAGATGAGTTGTGTAAAACCCGCTGAACTAAGAAGAAGATTAAAAACAATAAAGAAGCCTCACTTCAGGAAAAGTAGGAAAAAGGGTAAAAAATATATGGTCACTACTCCTAAAGGTAAATTAATACACTTCGGGAGCTCCGTTGCACAACATTTTAAAGATAGTACAGGTACTGGAATATGGTCTAAGAAGGACCACGGTGATCCAGACAGGCAACGGAGGTATCTAGCACGGGCGTGTGGTATTAAGAACGGAAGAGGTGAACGGACGTGGAATGATCCAGAAAGTGCGAATTATTACTCTATTCATTATCTATGGTCAGGAAAATAACATGAGGAGTATAAGGCCATCATGTCTTATCAGAGCCATGTATCTATATTACGATCTCATTAAATGAGACGGATAAGTTAGAAGTTGGTCATTAAATAATACAATTATTTATATCTTATTATTTAATAAATATGAGTGTATGGTATGGTAGATGGTTATCTTATTTAGCTGCATTAATATTAGTGACTGTAATAATGATATACCTACTAGATGTTCCAACTATCATAACGGGTGCCTCAGAACTTGTGAAAGAGTACTACTATGATAATGCGATCGGTAGTTTCATTTTAGATATCTTCCTTGTTGCATTCTATATATCTATAGCGATGTATATCTCTAAAATGTTAAATATAAGAGGGGATGATCATGCTAAGCAAATTGTCTTATTGGCTTTAGTAAGTATTCTAATATCTACATCTTTTATGCTCTATTTTATTAACGGGGGTTCCGAAGGTACTTTTTTTCATAGATGGTTCATGACAGTCGGATGGAAAGCGGTATTGTATGATGGAATACTGGTTTCGTCTGTCTATATAATGATGATTGCTATACATAAACGATTATTCCCAGCTGTATAAATTTAGACCTTTGTGAGAAGATCTATAACTTTTATGTGAAGAAAATTAAAGTGATGCTGGATGAATTATGGCAGGGTCAAATTTCTCATGGGTTGAATCGAATAATACCAGAACCATCAACATCAATAATACCAGAACCATCAACATTTTATACAGTCTTATCTTTATTTATTTGATAACATTTTAGGAAGTAACGCAAAAAAGGGAGACATCTTATGTCAAATTAATGACATAAGACATCCCCCTTTTTACATTGTTTAACTAACGATTTTTTTTTATAAATTATGCAGTGTAAATATAAATGATACCAGAGCCTCCTACTATTCGTCAAATTTCTTTAACGGTATCTGGAGTGATAATATTTATAGTAGCCTTGTACCTACTCACTAAATTTATCAACCAAGAACCTGATGATAATACCATCCAAAATAAACGATAATATAGGAGACATAAAACCCATATTAACATTAACATTCGACAAAAAATGACTTCACTCTCTCTCTCTCATTCTTGATATGGTCTACGATCTTTTGAGCCATTGCAAGGGACTCTGTGCTCCAAGTACCAGTCGAATCTCCAAACTCGATGACATTCTCGATCGTCTTTATGCCCCTCTTAGCTGCTAATTGTTCAGAGTCCTTTTTCTTGAATTTCTCGTTTGATGATGTAGCCAGTAGCATTGATTTACCGTTTCGATCCATGACCATACTCAAAGTAGTCGTATACATACTCGAGTCACCACCCTTCACACTCTTATAAGTCAATGGTGAACGTTTCATCTCGAGGGTGGTCTTGGTGAGATTACTGATGACATTGAATTTTGACTTGTCATCAAAGAAATCATCATATGTTGTTGGAATAGGATAAGACATGATGAGAGATTCGACGAAGTTGTATACACATCTGAAAACTGATTTTGGGATAATCTCAAGTGTCTGTACATACTGATCGACACAGTATTGCAATGCACCGATGAAAGCTTCGAGGACGTCTTCGAGAAGAGGTTTCATCTTGTTATCGATGGTATCTCTTGATGCCGAGATGTAAGGCACGATAGACATATCCTTAGCCATAGTAGCGAGTGCGTTGCATGACTTGAGAATTATCTCAAGACGGGCACAGTATGAAACCTTTGTAGCTATCGAAATTATATTTTTCCCTCTGACTTCAGAACCTTGCGAAGGGTTAAAAGTAGGAAAACGTTTGACGAGAACACCTTGAAGGGCTTTTCGGTACGCAGCATCCCCGAAAAACTCTAACAGTTCGTAGTTCTCTTCGGGATCTGCAGACGGCGCAGTAAAAGCCATCTCAAATACTCGAATAGTCTGAGGTGTGCACATCTTAAGTAGGACATCATATGGTAACTTAGCCTTCGTAAAGAGGGTGTTAAATATCATGTTCCTGAATTGTCTTCCGCGGATTCCGTTGACGACATTATCTTGGGGTGGTGATGTAATCTTGTTCATATTGATATGATATACCAAATATTATATCAAAACACTTTTCGAAATTATATTTTTAATATGGAACTATAATCTTATTTGTTTATTTATTAACGGATTTAAATTTCTCGCTCACCACGGTTGGCCTTCTTCCAGCGAATCCCACACTCCCGGACATGGATTTGGTATGTGTGATTTTCTCCTGCGTGGGTTTCTTATTCCTTTGCTTGCTTCTCTTCAAGATGACTGTTCGACGCTCTTATGATTTTTCCAAATAGACTTCTCATAAAACGTAAATACATATTATTATTCTCATCGACCAATATTCAGATCACATAAATTTTTCTATTTAGTACATTCAATCTGTTTTTAAGTTCTGGATGATTTACATATACACATTTTCTCCCTAGACATACCCCATTGATAGTAGCTGTATATCGTGTATTGTAAATTCTATACATTATACGATGTCCTATATACTTACTAGCATTATTAGGAGTGATACGATCAATTATTATTGGATGACGGAAGAATTTCATAGCGAGTAGTATTTATTAAACTTTTCTTATTCTATAAGTCATATTTTTTTCTAAACAGTAGTCATTTCTATATTATCATCACTCTTAATCCAACTTAAACTTTCGCTATACATCCTAACTTTTTTAGGTCTTGTACATTCTTCGACATTATCTGAGTTCACTGAACTGGATGTGTTATCTGCATTCTCCGCTTCACTTTGTTTATTACTCATAATATTACTATTTATTTTTCTTACGCCTCTCTTCTTCATCTTATAGAATATAGTCAACAGGAGCTTCCCAATAATTCCTTGAATTTTGAAGTACAGACTAATGACACCTCCAATAACGCCAATCATTTCGAAAGAATGCAACTCGGACGTGTTATATTTCTGAAAGATTGTGTAATCGACTATAAACATTACTAAACCTGCTAGGAAAAAATTTGTAACTATGGTATATCGCTTAACGAATTTATAACGGAGGTCATCCCGACTTACATCGATGACTAGATCCTCTACATATGTAGGTTTGGTCTGTAGCCATGCACCTATGACAGGGAAATTCCAAAAAATTATAAATGAAGAAATGAATGTCGCAGGCGAGATGATCTTGATATCAAATAGTATGTCATGGAAGAAATATACACATGTTGCGATTATCATGGGAAATAGTAGCGTCAACCGAATATACCACTTGGTTCTATTATGACTATGACCGGCTAATGCTCTCTCTTCCACTTCGATGAGAGTATCTATTTTTTTTGAATTTTCGATGGTGTTTTCGTAACCATCCTCATTAATATCATTGACGAATAACGCCCAGTCGGTTTTTTCTTCAGTCATAATAAGCTCTTAGTATGATTTAGTTTGTTAGTTTGGTATATCATATTGGATTCTGTTAAATGAAATTATATTTTATTATTAGTAATTCCCCTTTGTTCAAAATACTTTGACGCGTCATCGAGGATCTTTGCATAACGCTTATCATTCTCATCCTCTGTATTTTCGTCTGTCGATCCAGGAGATTCAACACCGACTGGTTCAGGAGGTACTATACACGATAATTTATCAACGCGTAAGGTAGATTCATATGATGGAATATAATATTCTGGAAATGATTCATCCGGATTGTCTATAACACGTTTAGAATCTTCGAGGAACCTTCCCCATAAATCACGACGAGGATCATTTTCATCCATCGCCTTGACCTTTAGACGATATGATCTATCTTGGAAATCTTTCCATAATGCTAGGGATCTGTAATATCCTTTCCTGCTCGGAAACTTTCTCTCAGTTGTGATATATTCATTTAGAACATCAAAAGTGTCATACCATTTTTCTATATTACCCTCTACTAATTGAGGATATTTGATAGAAAGAGTTTCCCACATTAACCTTCTGGGATTTCCCAATTTCATATCCCCAGCACCTTTCATAAAGTCCTTCTTCTGTCTATTAGCCCAACGAGCTAACTTTCTAAATTTACCCATATGGCTAGAGGGAAACCTATCTTCTTTTGTGATAAAGCCTGTTAATTCTTGGAATAAATCTTCCCAAGAATCTTCAAAAGATATAAACAACTCTTTGTTTTTTTCTATAATAATGTTCCATGCATCTCTCCTTTCATCTAGCGCTTCATCATACTCTTCGTGATAATTAATCATCTCGTAATTCAACCATCTCGCTAGGTGATCGAAATCGCCTCCGATAACAGGTAAACTACCAAAATTGTCAATGTGCTTCTGAATTCCATCCATATTCCTTTCCCAAAGCTTTTTCAAGGGTTCGATAACTTCTTCCTTCACTTCCGTCTTGATTTTTTGACTTCCCACCTTGACGGCTCTTTTGACTTTCGATATAGCCTTCTTTTGCTCTGGCCTCTTTTGCTCTGGCCTCTTTTGTGCCTTCTTTTGTGTCGAATTCTTCTTCTTCTTCCTTTTATTCTTCCCGTTCTGGGTATTTGGTTTGGTAATTTGTTTCACATATTTATCTTTCTTCATACCAACATCCTCAGTTAATTCTGATTTATGTCTAGGAGACGGAGGCGGGGATGCTAATAATTCTTCTCCATGATTTCGAGTACTTCTCTCAAACGGAGGAGGCGATGTTGGAGGCGGAGGGGGAGACGCAGGTACAGAATATAACAACTTATTAGTTGACGATACAACACGGTCGGATGACATATCCCTTTTTATATCACCAGATACTTTTTTATAATTTCATTATATATTAGTTTTTTTTTTAAAAAATACTCGGTATTCAAAAAAGGATTTAATGCCTCCAAAGAAAAATATCAAAGCGGGACAGAGCGACTGTAGAGGTCCAAACTGGAGTAATTGTACTGTTGAAATGCTTAAGCAAGCGTTAAAGGATAAGGAAATGAGGGTCTCTGGGAGGAAGAAAGACCTTATCGAACGATTGAAAGGTAAGGATACCTCTAAGAAGACTGAGAAGAAGACAACTAAGAAAAAGACTGAGAAGAAGACAACTAAGAAAAAGACTGAGAAGAAGACAACTAAGAAAAAGACTGAGAAGAAGACAACTAAGAAAAAGACAGAGAAGAAGACAACTAAGAAAAAGACAGAGAAGAAGACAACTAAGAAAAAGACTGAGAAGAAGACAACTAAGAAGAAGCCAGAGAAGAAGACAACTAAGAAGAAGCCAGAGAAGATATGTCGAGGTCCAAATTTTGAATATTGCACTGTTGCAATGCTTAAGGGGGAAATATATCATAGGACAGGTATTAAACCAAAGGGGTTAAAGGCTGAGCTTGTCGAACAAATGAAAAATCTTTGGAAGGCATCCGGTCAGAAGTCATGTTCTCCCCTTAAGTTGAGGACAACTAAGAAGAAACCAACTAAGACAACCAAGAAGAAAACACCTAAGACGACCAAGAAGAAATGCGTCGAGCCATGTCCAGGTCCAAACTGGGGTGAGTGTACTGTTGAAATGCTTAAGCAAGCGTTAAGGGTTAAGAATATGAAGGTCTCTGGGAATAAGCAAGCCCTTATCGAACGATTGGAAGATGCTGATAAACTTTCTAAGAAGGACGTCGCGAAGGCTACGAAGAAGAAGGATGCCGCGAAGGCTAAGAAGAAGAAGGATGCCGCGAAGAAGAAGAAGGATGCCGATAAGGCCGCGAAGGATGCCGCGAAGGCTAAGAAGGATGCCGCGAAGAAGAAGAAGGATGCCGATAAGGCCGCGAAGGATGCCGCGAAGAAGGTTGATACGGCCAAGAAGAAGAAGAAGGATGCCGATAAGGCCGCGAAGAAGGCTAAGAAGGCTGTTAGTCCCAAGGTTCCCAAGAATAGTGCCAAGAAGAAGGCAGCAGATAAGGCGGCAAAAAAGAAGGCAGCAGATAAGGCGGCAAAAAAGAAGGCAAAGGCGGCGAAGAAGGCATCAGATAAGGCGGCAAAAAAGAAGGCAAAGGCGGCGAAGAAGGCGGAAAAAAAGGCACTAAAGGAGGCGGAATTTCCTGATGCGCTGATTGCTATGTACACTACGGGAAAACCAGCGGAATATAGGGTCCCTAATACGTTGTATATCGTTGGACCTGACAACGACGATATACTCGAGGAGGAAATAAAGGACGACGTCAGTTTCTCATTTACTATTCCGTTAAATCCGGAATGGGATTTAGCTAAAATCAAAAAATACATGAATAGCCTTACTAAACTTATAAAAGAATCAGTTGTTAGTGATGGCCACTTTCGGGAGGCATATTACATCTCGGACGAGAATGGAATATTTTACGACAAGTCTATGGAATCATCGCCTGAAATTATGAAATTAATCACTAAAGAGATTAAGAGCGTATTCGAAAGGGAAGGCACAGAAAGATTTTATCATCAACATATTCATAAACATCACGAAACGCCACATCGGCTTACTGGGAAATATAAACCTACTCAAAAACTCACGAAACGTACGGGAGGGAAAGGGATGCTATACGTATCGAAATTTGGTGGACGTACTGATGGTCGGGGGGGTAAATGGATATTTGGCGCCGATGACCCCCAAATGGACAGACGACAGGTAAGAGGTATTAAACTTCCATATAATACTTCTGTCGGTGAGCATAAGTTTGTATCAAGATGTAATGATGATCCCAGTCAATGCGACTGTCAGGAATTAAAAAGAAGACTTATGATGTATGGTGCTTGGAGGCCTAATATGAGTCGACAGGATATGATCGCACAGGCGAGGGGCATTAGACATGTTAATAAAACAATCGTTATACCATAAATGATGTAAATATAATGTCCGTTATTTTTTATCGACAATAGTCAATAAAACCATTAATACTGATTTTTTTTATTCATAAAACTTTATCATATATAAAAACACTGACGGAGTGATGTCCTGTTCAGAAATATACGACGACAATACCAATTATTGTGACAAGAAAAATGACGACGGGTCAGCCATGACAGCCAAAGACGCATGTGAACAGGTCTCCAAGAAGGGAAGCGGCTGGTTAGATGTAGCTAAAGACGTCATGTCTTTAGTGAACCCTATTACAGCTGCAACTGAAATGATTAAGGCCTTTGGATCGAATAGCGAGTCAGGTCAAGAAATAATCAATAGGTTAAATATCGATATAAAATTGGATACAATTACTAAACAGAGTAATAAGTGTTATAATAGTACCGCACAGAGTGGTACCAATATTATAAAATGTGAAGATTCAGAAGCCTGTGGTGAAATTCAGAAGATATATGCTGAAATGGGTGCTCCTGTAGAGGATGTGATGAAATTGGGTTGTAATATTTCCAATGTCGATCAAAGTAATATAGCAACATCAGAGACAATATGCGTGGCTGACACTATGATAGAAGCTCTTTCCAATATGGATGCCAGTATTGATAACCAGACTCTCATGTCAGTAATAAATGAAGCAAAGGGACTCATGTCTGGCTCTTCGTCAGATCAATTCGTATGCAATGACATAAGTACTACAATGTCTGCATGTAAGTATATGAATGTAAACCAATGTTGTGATAATAGTGTTATACAGAATCAAGTGAATGCACTCGAAATCGTAAGCTGTGGTGGAAGTGCTAATGGTATTAACCAAAGGAATAATTTCAATGCAAAAGAGTCTTGTTTACTATCTGCATCAGCAAAAGTATCGGATAGTGCTTCTGCTGATACATCGAATAAGTCTGTTGCAGACGCCGAGAATTACTCAGAAGGTCTTACAATGGACTTCTTTGTCGTTATTATTATGGTACTCTTACTTATATTTTTCGGTGTTCCGGCCTTTGGTATCGGTGTAATGAAGAAGTATGTGTGGCTTCTTGGTATTGTCCTGATAATCATTGGTGCTTTACTGCTTTCTAGATATAGTAAAAATGCAGCTAGAGACGAATATACTGGTAAGAAGTCGATTTCAGACTGTCTTGGTAGCTGTGCTGTCGTTTCAGAACCTTATGATCTGGCCGACAATACCACAGATGATTTAATGAATGCTGTTAGAGATTCTGGGGCACAAGGTTATGAGGTGGAAGGCGGAGATGTGTTTTTCATCGAGAATCTCAACAAAAAGAAGAAGAACTGTAAGGATAAAAATGCGGTTGATAAATTAGGTAAATGTAATAAAACTATCGATGAGAGTTATTTGAAAGAAAAGAAGAGACCACTTGCATTGATTTCTGGTGTATCATGTCTGGCCATCGGAGTTATTCTATTACTGGTCGGACTAGTGAAGATGGCTAAGGGTGGGAAATCGTCAACGATGAATAGTCAAGTACCTACGATGGCGATGAATAGTCAAGTACCTATGATGGCGATGAATAGTCAAGTACCTATGATGGCGATGAATAATCAAGTACCTATGATGGCGATGAATAATCAAGTACCTATGATGGCGATGAATAATCAAGTACCTATGGTAAATAACACTAATTAATTATTTATAAAATAAATAATATTGAAATTCGTTTTAATGAAAACTGAGATACACTTCAAAAAAAACTGAAATGAGCACCGAAATGAACACCGAAATGAACACCGAAAGAATATTAACGGTAAAAGGAGCTATAACTATTACTTTTAGCGGATGTGTCGAGAATGCATATGGAATGAAACAACATGGGGATAAGCACGACGAAGGGATGTCATACAAAGAGATGAAATTCGCCGAGAAGGAATTGAGGGACAAGGGGATCGAGGTAGAGATGATTGATTTGGTAGCAGGATCAGGTATTAAGAAGGAGGAATGCGAAGGTGAGTTAGAGGGTGCTTGGGTGTTGATTGCGAGGAAGTTGGCACAAAGAGTATGTGTAGAAGGAGGGAAGGAAGTAGGGAAGGAAGTTGGAGGAATGAAATTTGATGAAAAGAAGCTTCTTAGGGGTAGAGTGGTGAATTCTAAAGCCAGGAGGAATAATTGTATTACTGATAAAGAAATTGAAGCTGATATAAAGAATGGACAAGGAACTGTGTTGAGTTTCGCGAATTTGCCTGCTCTTACTGAAATTAGACAGTTCATTGGGGGATTGGCTGAGACCGATAAGTTTGATAACTTATATGCGGAGGGGAATTGGTATTATGAGAGTAAAAACTGCTATATAGGATACCATGGAGATGTTGAGAGAAATAACGTGTGTGCAGTTAGGTTTGGAGATTCGCTAGGATTGTCCTTTTGTTGGTTTAGGAAAAGTAAGCCATTTGGAAGGGTTATGAATGTGATGTTGAACGAGGGAGATTTTTATATGATGAGCCGCAAGGCAGTTGGTACTGATTGGAGGAAGAGAAACAAGAACACTTTGAGGCATTGTGTGAATAGGAATAAGGGAGCCACGAAGGATACTGGGGATGTATGGAGGTTTGGTGAAGGTGAACCGAGGAAGTTGAGCGAAGATGAGTTGAATGTAGGGAAAAAGAAGAAGGCAAAAAAGAAGGTAGAGAAGAAGGCAAAAAAGAAGGTAGAGAAGAAGGCAAAAAAGAAGGTAGAGAAGAAGGTAAAGAAGGTAGAGAAGAAGGTAAAGAAGGTAGAGAAGGTCAAAAAGAAGAAAGTTGCGATGCGGGAAATTGAGGTGATCGATTTGACTGGCGACGATGATGTTATTAGGATAGAGAAGATTGTGCGTGAAGTAGAAGTGTTAGATTTGACTAGTGATTGAGTAATAATAGTAATAGTATATACTAATCTTTTCAATCAACTTATTTCATTAAACAAAAAATCGCAAAGGCCACTAGTTTGGGACTCATCACGAGTCTTGAGTTAGTGGCCTTTTTTGCGTTAGTGTAAAATCGTGTATGATTTTACACTAGTGTGCATATAGTATATTTTCAATCAAGTTAATGTTAAACCAAAAAAGTAATTTTGATTTTTGGTTTAATGAAAGTTTGGGTACATAACAAAAATTACTTACAAACACCGAAAACTATGTCCACTACTTTCAGTAAACAATGCGAGCAAACGTATGTTTTAGTAGCAACGTCTTATTGTATGAGGGGTGCTATGGGGTTCGGTGGACAGGAATGGAGGGTGTTTTTTTTCAAGGCAGCTAATGAGAATAGTGCCAAAATGAAGCTAGCCGGGTTGAAAAAGTATTTCGAGTGCTTGAATGAGGACAGTGATAGGCGAAAGTTTAATATCGAGTATTCCTTTTATCCATATGACATTGTTGCTCTCGATGGTCCAGCGGGATACAATCGGCTTAAAAATCTCGAATTCGAGGATGTGGAAGCATTCATGACAATCGACGACCCTGAGGTACTGGAAGATGAGGCCTATGAAAAAATGGACGAAGTGGGAGAGATGAATGAGGAGGAATTGGAGGATTTGTATAATGCACAGGATGCAGAGATCAGACGAGATGTTTATGCTCTAACATTTCGTAAAGGTGAGTGTGTAGGGGTACACGAAGTAGAAGTAAGGAGAGAAGAAGAGAAGAAGATCAGGTTCATGTTCGATAAAATGACAGTCGATAATGAGATGGTCGGATATACTGCGGATAATATAGTGTGTAAGATCAATGAAGGTATCGATGACTGGAAATATGAAAACGATTATGACGATAATGAGAAAGAGGAAGAATGGAAAGATATCACTGTGGAAGAAGGAGAGAAAGAGGAAGGAGAGAAAAAGAAAGAGGAAGAGGAAGAAGTGATGATCGTCGAGGTAAAGAAGGCCAAAATCGAAATCATTGATTTGACGGGAGAGGACGAAGAAGAGGTAGTAATGAAGAAGGAGAAGGTGAAGAAGGAGAAGGTGAAGAAGAAGGAGAAGTCAAAAAGTGTGCAATGTTCGCATGTATTTACTAGAGGGGAAAAAAAGGATAAAAGGTGTAAGACGAAGACGAAGAAAGAAAACGGACTATGTTCGAAGCATAGTAAGAATTGAGTGTTTGTGTGTATGTGTGTGATACATTTTGAAACAATTATTTCAATAAACAAAAAAAAATCGCAAAGGCCACTAGCTTTGGACTCATCACGAGTCTTGAGTTAGTGGCCTTTTTTGCGTTAGTGTAAAATCGCGTGATGATCCATTAGAAGGAATTTCATTCATTTATGTACCAAAGTCGAGGTTGCCATCCACTACAGCCATTCCTCTGAAATACCAAAAATATCCATCACATAAAACATGAGACGTATTACCCCTTACGGACCCAGAAACGAAGTTATAGTCGTATTTACTGGAATCAGTATCATTTTCTGTTGATGCCCCTGGATTGACATTTACCCCAGCGACGTTTCCCCCAGCATTCGTTCCTATTGCCCATTGGGCCGTTGTAGTTTCGGTGAGAATAAAATCATAAAATACACCGGCAGAAACATTGGGATCTGGGAGAGTGATTTGTCTAGATAATGTTGCATTATTAAGTCTAATGATAGACCCAGACTGTTTATTAGTTAATGTAATATCTTCGTCATTCACATCAATTATCTTTTTCATCAACGGGACATTATCTTCTGGTTGACTAGACGCACTTGTGCTGTTCGATAGAATCCTAAAACTCATTTTTATATATAAGTATTTTTACTTTCGATTTTTATAAATATCAAAAATAATCATTATATCATGAGTCTTAGTTAGTGGCTTTTTTTGCGTTAGTGTAAAATCATAAGTATATATATCCAGTTGGAAAAAAAAATAATTTCGAATTCTGGAAAATAATGAATTAAGCAAACTATCTCTTTCTTTAAGAAAGCAAACTCAAATCCCAAACCATCAACCAATATGTCCAAGAAAACCGTACTCACTACCCTAGACGAAAAATTCGACGTCAACAGAGTCATCGTAAGCAAGGCTACGGCTCACGACATCCCAAACAGCAATAATCTTAAATATTTTCGTGTATACATCTCATACGATAATGCAGACGGCAGTCAGGGAAATTTTGTATTCGCTACACCTCGTGAATCTTTCACATCAGGTATTGTATCGAACAAGAATGAATCCGATACTACTACTGGATTCTCCATGCCTATTTCATTGATGGGTAAGGATGGATATACTCAAGAGCAGAAAAACTTCATCTCGGCTATTAAGAAAATTGTAAAACATGTTGGCGATAAATGTAAGTCGCCCGATGTTAGGAAAGTCATAAAGAATTCAAATCATGACGCTTCTATTGCCTCGATGAACCCTCTGAAGGTGAGGATGAATGACGAAGGCGAAGTTGATGAAAGTCGTGGGACGAGTATGTATATTAAGATTTATGTCAAGCGCGACGGTTCAGATCTTAAAGTTTTGACCCCCTTATACAAGAAAGATGCATTCAATCCAGATGGTACTCCAGCCACCTATGATATCTCAGAGGTTCTGGGTGCTTATGCTTTGGTGTATGGCGCAGTCCGTCTTGAGAGTGTATACTTTGGTTCTGGACGTGCCAGTCTTCAGTTCAAACTTGTAGAGGTTGATATGGAATTGTTGAATGGAACAAGGCAGAGGTTTATTCGACATAACCAGGAACGATCTACTCCAGTTGTTAGGGCCAAGAGTGATGGTGCAGAGGAACTTGTTCTCAGTGATGACGATTAGATGGAGTAGTACGAATAAGTAAAATGAGCGGTATTTATATTTTTAACAATCTATTCAATAAAAAATTAAACGTAAAGGGTCTCCCTGTCAGTAATGATAGGGAGACCCTTTTTGCGTTACTATATATAAAAATACGATAATATATATAACAAATATGACCCTCCCCAAGTTGTATGTAATAATACCGGAGGATGAGTGTGATTTTATGATTGTATTAATTTCATCTGACAATGAAGAAGACTTGGTGGGATCAATTATTCCACAGTATGATACACTCTTAATGAATGGTACTGGAAGTTATATATCAGCGACATTAGGAGCATTACAATATCTCATCTCACGACAGCCTATGTTTAATAAATATATAGGAGTATCTTCTGGTGCGGTTTTATCATACTTATTAATATTGAAATACACACCTTCATCTATATTTCGTTTCCTTCAGACTATAACTACTCAGGAAGCATTCGGATATCCAAATATGTTTTCGTTCATCAATGGCGATGGTGCATACGATTACGATATCATCGATGAAGTTCTAGAATATTTAACTATGGATGTTTTGGGTAAAATTCCAACAATGAATGAGCTATATGAATTAACTGGAAGAGAACTTCACATTTACACCTACAATGATACATATAAAATGCCAGAGTATATTAACTTCAGAACGTTTCCGAACATGTCTGTCTTGGTAGCGCTAAGGATGGCTTGCAATATTCCATTTGTTTTCGGTAGATATAAATATAATGATTGTTATTACACTGATGGAGCCATTTTTAATAATTTTCCCATAACTCAATTGAATCGCGATGACAAAACTCTAGGTCTTAGTACGATAATACCACGACCTTCTATATTTCGTAGCGACGATGAGATCCAAGGACCCAAGAATATAATAGAAACAGTTAAGACAGTTCATATGACCTTCTTCTCACTTAGTAGAATGATCGAAATGATGTTTAATACCAATAACTTAGTTGAGGACGTCGACGAAAATATCCCTCTAACAATAGTACATATAGAATGCGAAGAAGAAGAAGGAGAAGAAGAAAAATTTCAGAGAGGAATACATACAATGATAGATTTTTTCAACTAAATATTAATATATCTCACGCGAGTATATTAATATATAAAACTCTTGATTATACAAAGAGTCATGACTAAATGGTTTGAACTATATACTGATCTGAAGCTCTTTTTAAGAATAGATATAAATGACGATGGTTTGCTCCCTGACAGAACCAACCAATATTTCTCTGAATGGATTGGTGTCCAAAAGTATAACTATAAACGCGCTATAAACGAGTTATCCTTTGGAGACAATAGAAGAGTTTTATGGGAAGATCTGATGACTGAATTTCCGATAGCATTTGATAAATGGGTAAAACTATCAAAGCTAACTCTATCGTTATGTACAACAAATAAAATTTGAAGATTACTCATTAAAACCATCAAGTACTGTTGCGGAAGGATCTGTATTCTCGTCTACTCCCTTTGGCATCCAGAAATGTGGAATCCACGTAGCACGATTGGGGTAATATCGTTCGAATATTTCACGATACAGGAAGCTCTCCTTGCTTACAGGTGTATTATATGGAAATAATTCATGGCGCTTGGTCCATCTCTCTTCATCAGTAAACTTACATGCGAAATTAGATACAGTCTTGTACCATGAAGTTGAACTATTACTAACTGAATCGCTAAAGGCGTGTTTCTTCCTAGTTATGATCTCTTGTGGAAGATACTCCTGGAAAGCATCTCTTAAAAGTTTCTTCTCTATACATCCATTCCCGAATCTCTTATATCCAGTCTTAATATTCATGATATAATTCAAGAATGCCTTCGATGCGAATGGTACCCTTACTTCGAGACCATGTGCAGCTGTCGTCCTGTCTGTTCTGAGCAAGTCATAGAGATGTAATTCCTTCAACATATCACGCGTATAATGGTTAAATGTCTCATCGTCTTTACAGAATGATAGAAAAAAATAACCACATACCTCATCTATACATTCACCTGAGAATAATACACGGATATCTGTATATTTTTTTATGTACTTGGACAATAACCACTGGGGTGTAGATGCTCGAATAGTGGTTATGTCATAGCTCTCCAATGATTTTATTACTTCATTAAGTGCTTCGATTCCTTCATCGGGAGTATAATATACTATGTGATGATTCTCCTCAATTCCTAAATACTTCGCGACCTTTTTTGCTGCCTCAATGTCGGGACTTCCTTTGAAGCCTATAGTAAAGGTATGTAAATCCTTAACGAAACGTGCTAGTATTGCTACGATGATACTCGAGTCTAATCCTCCACTTAAGAATGCTCCTATGGGTCTATCTGATATTAGACGGTCCTTTACTGACTTGATGAGAATATCATGTAGATTCTTCTGAACTTCCTCGCGTGTGTGATTTCTAAACTCTTTATCGGTACAAAGCATATAGTCATCGTATATTGTTTCCATGGTTAGACAGTGCTTAGACGTTGATACATGACCTGGAAGGAACTGGCGGATACTTTTACAGTGTTTAATTAGAGGTTTAGCTTCAGAAGAGAAGAGTGTGGTATATTTATCTACTATACCTACGAAGAGAGGACGAATACCGATATGATCTCTTGCAGCATAAAGAATATCTCTCTTCTTATCATATAATATTAAAGCGAATTCTGCATCGAGTTGTTTTAGAAAATCCATATTACCGAATTCACTGTATAGATGCATGAGTACTTCACAATCTGAGCTGGTTTCTAATTTGATGTTATATTTGGTAGCTAGTGTCATGTAGTTGTAGATTTCTCCATTACATATCACAATACAATCATCATTCTCAAATGGCTGACTAGACTCCGTGTTCAATCCATTAACTGCAAGACGAGAAAACGACATGAACAGCTTGGGTGAGACAAATGATTGTGTTGTTTCGTCTGGACCACGATGTACTAGCATATTGGCTACATCAGAGAATGTGTTAACATTAATATGTGGGTTTTCCGTGTAAGCTGCAAAGATACCACACATATATATATATTTTTGTATATATATATATATATATATATATATATATTGTATATAAAATTTAATTAACGATTATATACTTGAATTGATACATTTTGTTTTAACAAGAAAAATAATCTGACGGATGACATTGTTTATAATTCTATTCTGTATCAGTTATTAGTTCATCTTCACTTTCTGAGATATCGTAATCTTCTCTCTTCCTCTTATTTTTCCTCCTTTTCCTTTTCCTTTTCCTTTTCTTCTCTCTCCTCATCTCTTTCCTTCTTCTTCTCTCTCTCTCCTCTTCACTTTCCTCATCCTCCTCCTCCTCTCTCTTGGCTCGTCTACGTCTCCTCTCTTTCCTTCTACGTCTCCTCTCTTTCTTTTTAGTGGTATATTTTCTGCTATCATAATCCTCTTCTAATGATTCTTCTAGATCCAATGTTATGGATTGACTGTCTGTCTGATCTACAGGTTCAGTAACCGGTTTTACGGTATCCTTTTCATAGACTTCATCGCCTTTTTGATCTGTGTTAGTATTATCAGAGAAGGCAGAATCTGTTTCTTTAACCATTTTCTCTGATGATTTCTCGGGGGTTAATACAAAACTCCCATCGAGAATATCTACGTCATTCTTTTCTGTTATATTATTTTCATTAGATTTCATTGTATCACTTGTTATTCCCTCGAGCATATCATCAACCATTTCATCTAATACTTCTTCATCGTTATCCTTCTCTTCGTCCGAATCGTCATTGTCCTTCTCTTCGTCATCGTCATTGATCTCCTCCTCATCGTTAGGGTTGTCATTGTCATCCTCTTCGTCGGCTGATTCGTCTGGTATAAGCTCATCTTCTGCTATCAACACTTCCCCCTCCTCTAAATCATGACTATTAAACATTGCATCATCATCTTCGTCGTCGCTAATATCATCGTCTATAATATCCGAGATATTTTTCCTAGCTCGTGGGATATCAGATATTATACTGAAAAATAGCTTATCGTTTTCATCTAGTTCCTCGTCATTATTATTATGTTTTTCTTTTCTATTATCTCTCTCGACTTCTTCATTATATACATCATTCTTTACTTCTTCGTATGCTTCGTCAGGCGCTTCGTCGTATGCTTCATGTTCTCCCATCTTATTGATAGCATTACTGAACACCTCATCGACGATAATTTCAGCTTCATCATTCTCTACTGATTCTCTACTGTTAAACACATCATTCATTAATACTTCATTATCTTCTATACGATTAATCTCTTGTTTAGCAACAGGTTCAGGTTCTGGAAACAGTTCATCAAAAGATCCTTTAGTATCTGAAATTACTACATGTTCTATAACCTTGAGTGTTAGTTGTTCTACGTCCCTGCATAAAACATCTTTGAACCGCTGTCGTTTTTTGGGACCAAGTAGTGCTAGTTCCGGAATTCTATCTGAGAATGACACATTACAAAGGTTTGTTATCTCCCCGCTTTTCAATCTGCTATTGAAATATTTTGCAAACTTGGTGTACTTTGTCTGTGTCTTTTTATCGACATCAATAAATATAGTGAAAGAAAGCATAGTGTTGATATAGTCTTCAATAGAGACAACAATGTGTTCATCGTTGTCTCCTGTGTCTTCCTCTTCGCGTTTATCGCTGTTAGATTCAAGTAGGGATATGTATATATCACTTTCTAACATTTCACCGTTAATGCTACTAGATATTGCATTTAATCTCTCTTGGAAAAACGTCCTGAAGGGTGTAATCATTGTGTGATTTACCAGCGGTGTCTGTTTAATGATATCAACTACGTTGTCTAGTGTATTATCATCTGAATCAGTATTACTCGTTTTATATACTAAATTAGATCTAGCCTTTGCGAGTCCTAGTTTATTTATATCATCTACTCCATCTGACGAACTGAATAAATTTCCCATTTATGATTCAACAATATTTGTTGTATTGAACATATTTTTTTATTGATATTTCGTTTTTATAGTGTCTGATACATTTCTGTTCTTTCTATTCTTCACAATTACTTTGGTTATATAGGCACTAAAGGTTGTACTCATAAAACAATAGAGAAAAACCATACTAGGATTAGACTGGTTTGTAAATGGTTGTATATGCGTTAGCAGACTAATAAACATACATATTGAAATGAGTATGATAGGGACATTAAAATATATCAAACCTAATCCGAGAAAAATACCTGATAAGACACTTATTGAATATTCAGCCAATGGATGGCACATCTTAATACACGCCTTTAGCATGATCGTATTTTCAATATATAAATAATAATATAATATATAAAATGGGTCAACTTCAGTCTATATATCAACCTCCTAGAGAGCCTCTGACAGCATGTGAACTTAGCGAGTTGACAACTTCAGTCCACGGAATATCGCAGTCTGGCGAATCTGCTTCGGATTCGTGGTTATTGAAGATAAATCAAGAGTCATTGTCTAAAAACCCTACGGGTAAAAAGTATAATATTATATTCATGAAATACTTTATGGATTATGACACACTAGTCAAGTATTTCCTAGACAAAAGAAGCAACGAATACAAAGAGAATTTCATTCCAATGTTTACTGATCTTAAAACAGGGAAGTTACCTGACGAGTATAGAACCCTCAGGTATACGATTGCTGAATCCTCTAATGTTAGTACAACGGGGTTGGACTATGAGAGAAAGGTATACTCCCTTATAACACAACCCATAATACAGAACCTAGTATCCCCATTCTTCGTCAATACTGTTTCTACATCTTCTTCGTGTAGTTTCAGCACTCTATCGAAGATACTTGAGAATAATGGTATCCCTATACGTAATCTATATAGGAATATTGCATATTTTTTGATGGGTATTAGTAATAGACCGTCGATAAACGATTCAAAGGAAGTTAGCGAACAAGATCTAGAAGAAAGAATCGATATAGCTAGTTATAGTCACAATACCGGAAATTTCGATAAGAGACACTTCGAAGGATTGATGAAATATATAGAATCAGTAAAAGACCAACTCAAATTTGGTTTTATACTCAACACTGCGGAACCTCTAGGGACTTTAACACTATACGGACTTATATCAAAATATGGAACTATATACACCGACGAGAAAAGGACGGCTCTTTCCCAGTGGTTTATAGATGTCATGTTTCAGATTTCTACTGTTCTCTATGTGATGAAATGTGCTGGCTTCAATCACAATGATCTTCACGGAGACAATATATGGATAGAAATACTAGACAAACCAAAACGAGTTGATATGGTATATAGAGATACACGATATAGTATATCTACAAGATATATGGTTAAGGTATATGATTATGACTTCTCAAGTGTAAGTTTTCTGAAACCAAATGCAAAGGCACAGAATAGTTATATGAGTATTCCAGGTGAGGATAACGTAAAAACAACAAGATATATTACTCAACTAGAACCTATTCTTGAGTTTATCGTAAATTATGAAAAAGAGAAAAATCCTGAGGGGTTAAATATACCTTTAGGTGCCCTCTTTACAATTTCTGGTAAACTCACAAAAAATGACGGGTTTATGTATCTTAAATTCGCTACAAATAATAGAAGAATTACATCTTCAATGAGTAAAGAATCAGAATCCAAACATATCGCATCTATAGAGACTATCATGGATAGGTTATATGAGATGAATATCAATAAGATTGCAGATTTTGACAACCCTGAGCGTGTATATATAGCAGATCCTTCAATATTCAATAGGAATCCACCGGAAGACGGAGATTATACCAAGGCGGAGTTCATCAAAACCCATAAATTATATAAGATTCGGTCTGAGGTGGCGGGGATGGTCAGAAAATAATATATGTCAGTTTTATATTAGATTTAGGACCTTAAGTTAATAATCCTATCATAACAAAATAAAGAAGATGTCAATCAGATTATTAACACAACCACACACACACACACACTTACAAAAAACCCACCAAGACAACATTGCGACTCCAAGTTCGTATATAATTGTTATGAGTCATTTATTCAGATGATGTGATTGTTATAACAAGGATATACCCGTTATAATTTGATTTTATACACAAACAGCGATGTATTGTATGAAATGAGACTGAGACTGACGTGTAAAAGCGTTCCCATCTTAAGACATCTACTGCTCGACGTACTTGTATGTGCTCACATCACTTCCCGTTTTCCAAACAGCTAGGGAGTCTCCGTCGCTGCTAATATCCACAGAAGCATTACCTGGACCCAATGTCGTTCCCAGCTTATTCCATTCCACCAAGGATACTGGTGAACCATTCAAAACTTCCGAAAGCGCATTATAAATTACCGAGAGCTCGTATACATCTGTACCGCTTGCCGTCCCAATGGCGAATCGATTTCCATCCCCATTTAGGCTAACATTTGATGTCTCGGTTAGGTTAGCGGTGATCGGATTACCTTGCGGGAGGTAAACACCAGTTGGGTCGTCCCTAATCCAGCAGGTAGCTACCGGCTGGGGCACACCGACTCCCGAACGAAAAGCACCCAAAACATTACAAGAACTATTGGCAGTTATGTCAATATAATCCCCCGGACTCGTCGGAATCGTCACAATGTTGACAAATTCGCTCCAGCCAACCGAATTCGAATAAAAACTCCTATACACCGAATTAGTTAGCCCTGGCACCAACCCTAACACTACGGAACCGTTATAATTCGTAAGCAACTTAATAAAAACCGTCGTCGGGAGCGACAGAACGGGTTGTATGGTACCCTTTTCATCCCAAACATCGAATTCGTATAATTTGACTTGATCATTTATAGAAAATGCTACTGTGCTCCCGTCCCCACTAATACTAACCGCTCTACCTATATTCGCACTGTTTATATCGAAGACTGCTTCTATCCCTCCCCATGTCGATGTCGATGTGCCAAATTCAAATGCGAGAACTGCACCTACTTCGGGGGTGATAGTGGGGGACCCGAGAACATTATATTTCAACTTCGGAATCCCGAGAACAATTTTATCCCCTCCATCATCCATGTCGAAGGTCATGAATTCGACACGACCAGCATTATTGACAATGTCAATTACGTCAGGAATTCCAGAAATTTTTGCCTCAAACTCAGACAAAGCGTCGAGAAAGGCCCCACGCTTTGACCAACTATCTTGGGTTTCATTATACACATATGACTGAACATAAACAGAATCGTTAGCAGTGTACGCAACCGCCGCCAATTTACCGTCACTCGATAGACGCACTATACCACCTGTAAATTCTTCCGCGTCCGGAGGCGACCAGTCAAAAACCGGATCCGGACCCGGACCCGGACCCGGACCCGGACCTCTGGGAACACACGTGTCTGTTTCATAAATTCTGAACGCACTCATTTTGCTTGTCTGAAGGGGGGTTGTTATTTAGTATATGCATATATTTTTATTTTTATTTTTTATTTTGTGTTGTTGTAAAATATTTTTTTTTCCACCTGTAATATAAATACTATTGTAAACAAGAAAATGGGAAATCTATCTTCCGGTCTAAGTCAAAAAAAAAACTAATTTTGAAAAATGATTTGATGACTATCAAGTACATACAAAAATATCAGATAAAAAGTCATTAAATCATGAGTCTTACCAATAAGAATCTGAATGGTCAAATGCGGAATGATCTTGTGAAGTTTCAGATCCTAAGGACCAAGAATGATGGTCGAAAGCGGAATGATCTTGTGAAATTTCAGAACCTAAGGACCAAGAAGTTAGGTCAGAATGATGGTCGAAAGCGGAATGATCTCGTGAAATTTCAGAACCTAAGGACCAAGAAGTTAGGTCAGAATGATGGTCGAAAGCGGAATGATCTCGTGAAATTTCAGAACCTAAGGACCAAGAAGTTAAGTCAGATGAAAACGATCAAAGTAAAAGAGGAGATCAAAGTAAAAGAAGAGAAAACGATCAAAGCAAAAGAAGACGTAATAACAGATAAAACTTCTCTGTCCGCCCATTACAACGTCAAGGCTGATGATAATGAAAATTTCGACACTCTTAGTGATACTCAAAACATGGTAGCCACTGTGGTTGACGAATTGCATCGTCTTCATAAATTGCACGCCGGGAACGAGAAGTTTGAAGAGGTAGAAAATGTGATTGACACCCTCCACAATTCGCCCTTTGCTCATACCCCCTTCGGTCTCTCACTTTTGATGATATTGGAGACACAGCGCGTGGATCAAGAGAAATATAGGTAAAGAATGAAGTGCAAAAGGTAAGGTGCAAAAGGTAAGTATAAATTGGGGAAGGTCAATGTCTGACATTGACCTTCCCCAATTTTGCGTCACCGCATATAAAAGATACTATATATATAAAAATGCCAAAGATATATACGAAGGCAGGCGATAAAGGGTTCACGCGGAAGTACACAGGTGAAAAGATAAGCAAAAGTAGCGAAACTTGCGATGCCGTTGGTCAAACTGATATCATCAACGTCTCTATTGGTCAATTTAAGGCACTATTGAAAAAATTTCGTTCTGAACTGACCGACAAGTATGATGCAACAAATAATTCAAGTGAAACACTGAGAGTGTTGAACAATATCATAAATGACCAGGAACGTATTCAGCGTCTTTTCTTGAACATAGCATCTGAGATAGCTAGTACCCCTAAGCCTGGTAAAGTTCAGTATTTCGGCCCAGAAGATGATAATACTAATACATCATTACTTGAATCTAAAATAGACAAAATGACTGAGATATTACCAGAGTTGACGGTATTTATTTTGATGGGGGAGAACGAACTGTCTACCAGTGCCCATAGGTGTCGAGTTGACGTTAGAGAATTTGAACGCATGATAGTAGGTAGTAAGGATTTTAATATACCGTACACGTTTGTTAATAGATTGAGTGATTACTACTTTCAACTAGCGAGATATGTTGACTATCTACAGGCTCAGGAGGACGATACAATAACTAAAAAGTCTTATAAATGGTGGTCTGAATGTTTCGATGTTATGTTTAGTTGTATGTCTCATACGGTGTGTATTTATATTGGTTCACAATTATTCATTCAATAGATATTTGAGTTTCATAATAATTAAATTATGAAATGTTAACCTATAATTATTCTACATTGCTATACTCATTGCACTCTCTGGGATAAGCATATTTGTTATAACGTGGAGTACACCATTGCTACACTTAATATCTCCTCTAATTAGATCGGCTTCGTAATTCGCTGTGGTCCCCACAGACGTTGCCATATGTCTTGAACCTATCTTAGGATATGCGATCCCCATACCATTAATCTTGAGTCGCTCTCCTTGTAAAGTCTGCACATAATAATGTCCATACTTCATATCACTTGTTTTGATCACTTGAGGTATAATTTGATATGCTACTAGCTCGTCTCTACTAATACTCTTGACGGCTTCCATAGTAGCCCCGAGGTTATTGAGGTTATAGATCCCCGAATTGGTACAGGCAAATAGAGTGAGAGTTTCATGTGGATCTTTAAGTCGGGCTACCATTGACGGAGAGCCATCAACAATCCCCTTAAAACGAGCGAGACTTGGTATCTCTGAGATAACATCATACAGCGTTTCCCCTGATCCAGATCCAAGGAATCTCTCTGAGGCTCTCTTTGAACCCTTATTTCCTAGACCCGCAAATGTCAAAACCTGTTCATATACTTTAGTGAAACCACTAGCCCCATGATTTGATGTCATCGGTATTTTTTTATTGTTAGATTTTTTTTATTTCATGACTTAATTTTAACATCCAAATATCTTCGCACCAATAAAATAAGGGATAGGGAAGAAGAAAGCAACAACGGGATGAACCATTCGATATGTGGTTGGACACGTAAAACTCATGATCATAGTCCATACAAATAGACTCACGGCTAACAACCATAACATGATAACAGCTATAAGAAAAATCTTCGCCTTCTTACGGTCAGAGTCCTTATTGACAGCAATTATCATTCTTGGTTTTGATGCAGAATTTTCTTGGTTCAGATAAGAAATAGTTAGTAATGTTGGTCCTAACATCGTTTTTGGATACAATCAAAAAAAAAACTAATTTAATAAATCGGTTTCAATAGTTTAAGATCACAAATATATTTTGATATAAAATCGGGTTATATAAACTTTCAATGAGTTATAGTAGCATCTTACAGCGTGCTATCACCGCGACGCGTAATTCTATTTACGATGAAAAGATTATAAATCTTAGACTACGGATAGATATCGTTACCAGAAAGTACGAACCATGCAAGCCAGCCGTGGAGGATATCGTAGAATTAGATGACATCGAAGGAGCTTCTAATAAAATTATACAATTGAACCAAGAAATCCTTAAATATGTCGAATGTATGATAGAAGACCCCCGGAAGTTGGGTTATGAGGTCAGTCTAGACGGTGAGCTGTACACCCAAGAAGAGTTAGTACGACGCCACGGCGAACATGCATACACTTATATAGACAAGCGATCTCTGAGTGTATCAATTGGAGCCACATACAACGAGAATAATACACAGAGCTATATCGGTAAATATACGCCTGTAATCACCGAACAGGAGTTAGAAGCTGAAGATGAATTATTCATGACCGTTTCAGAATATTTTGTTATCATGGATCACAATAAAACTCTCCAAGAGCAGCTATGCTTTATCGATGATAATAGTAAACCATATGATGACTCAAAGGATATGAGCACTAGGGATTTCATCTATATGTACGAATCCGCTTTCACTCTCGAAAGGAAGTTAGCTATACTTGAAAAGTTGTGTTATTTCATAATATCAAAGAGTATAGTTTTTAATGATAATATGAAGATCCTCATAAAATCTAAACTTCAGGAAGCATACTTCGAACACAAAGTCGATGAAGCCAGAGGGTGGTACACGGCGATTTTAGGAAGCGATATATCCATCCGTCAATTTATGAAGCCCACAAAGAAGAAGCAAGATGTGTTAAGAGAATATGACACAATTCCTGCCAAGTACATAGTATAGATATATAATACAGATTATAAGAGATTTTAAACTTTATTTAAAAATAAACAAAAAAACGCAAAGGCCACTAACTCAAGACTCATCACGAGTCTTGAGTTAGTGGCCTTTTTTGCGTTAGTGTAAAATCATAAGTATACAAGATTATATCCAATCGGGAAAATAATTTCGAATTTCAGCTATAATAAATATGAAGTACAATAACAATTATTAACTAATTCCAGTATCAAAACCAACAATGATCGCCGCTATCGTCAAGAACATCAAGAATATCTTTGGATATGGTGTCCGAGAACAACTCAAGAAAGCCATGGATACCATTCACGAAAGCATCACCAACCGTTCCAATGATAATGGTGTCGGAAACCGTCTTCTCGTAGAAGCTTTCTGTGGGTGGGGGAAGGGAATGGTAGTGTACCAAAGTCTCCTCGATAACCTCATTGTCGATGACATTTCAGTGGCACTATTCCCGTCTCTTCCTCTCGTGGATCAATTCTACAATGATTACATCAGTGAGGGAGAGGGAGAGGGAGAAGCATTCGACGTTCTGTTTGTATGTAGTTCGACAGAGAGGAGAGAGAGGGGGGATATGAGAGATGAAAATACTAAAAACAAAAACAAAAAAACAACAACGAAATCAAAGGAAGTAAAGAAATTCATCAACAAGGAAGGAAAGAAAATTATCGCGACCACCTATCACAGCATCGGCACTGTGGTGGAGGCTCTCGAAGGACGTATCGTGAATTATGCTACCTTTGATGAGGCTCATAACGCTACAAGGGACACTTCAGTGAAGTATGTCCTGGGCGATAAGCCATTCTTCCGTACAGGTGCTTTCTTCACGGCCACGTCTCAAAAGATCAATAAGTACCCAATGAAGAGGATCGCGAGACTTTCGTTCTTCCAAGGTGTAGAGGACAGCGTTCTGAGTAATATCGACTTACGTGTTGATATCGGGAAGGAGGATGGGGACAGTGTGGAACATATCACAAAGATCTACGAATCAATCGCTCGTGCCACCTTAGAAACCGAGAACAACAAGATCCTCTCCTTTCACGCTTATAGTACGGCTGACGTGGGAGACTCCATGACCAATGCCAAAGCGTTCGCCGATGTAAGGAAACTCAAATCCACGTTTAAGAAAGTCGCAGCAAATGAGTTCCCCGATAAAGTAGGATACTACAAGAAATTCAAGGTTCTTTGTATCACATCAGAAACGAAGGGAAGAACAAAGATCCTCAACACTTTCGATTCTACCAAAGATGATGAAGTTGTATTATTGTGCAGCTGTAAGACTATTGGTGAAGGTTTCGATACGAAAAGCGCTAACATGTGTGTCTTTGTCGATCCCAAGACATCAACCACTGAGATCATTCAGAACATCGGACGTATCATGAGGTTTTCAGAGGGGAGAATATGCACGGTCCTGATGCCCCTTCGCATCGACTATGATCCTTATCGTGAAGCTGGTAGCGACAAAGAACGCGACGAAGTGATTCGAACGAATTGTGCTAACAACGAGGGAAATTACTCTAATATCATGAATGTGTTCGCGGCTATAAACCAAGACGCCGAGGATGCGTACTACCACTGTCTCTATTACCCCAATCACTACAGTCCCGAATCAGTGAAGAAGGGCTTGGAGAACAAGAAACAGAAAGAGATCGAGGGTTCTGCCAGTACTGACATCCTCCATACACTGAAGACTGCGGATATGAAAGTAAGGGAGGAGTACAAGGAAGATCCTCTGATCAATTTGGCGAATATCGCCAATGATAACAACTGTACTCTTGTGATAGAAAGCGACGAGAAGGACAGTGAGTGCCGCATTAAGGAGTATGGTGAGGGAGGAGACAAGGTATACATGGCGAGGACGGGAGAGGAGATGATCTTTACTGCCTTTGAGGAAAGGAAGGAAAACGATCCTCCCTCGACGAATGAAGCATGTCCTCCCGGATGCGAATGTGATAAGTGTAAGAAGGAGAACGAAGACCTCGAGAAGAAGGCAAGGGCTAGTACCAAAAACGCGAGGAAGAAGGCAAGTAAGAATAACATGACCATCTCAGTGCATACTGATGCTGAATTCGAGCTCCTGTGGGACATTGAAGACGATGAGTTCAAGGATATGATGTCGAATAGTATTAAGTCGTGCGCTATCGATTGTGCCGGTGTTGGAATGATTATGGAAAGATGGAAACAGAATTTGAAGAAGGTAGAGGAGTATATCAAGAAGGAAGGGAAAACTCCGTCGAGTAAGAGTAAGGACATGGCGGTGAAAAATCTTGCTATGTTCATTAGTACTCAGAAAATGAATTATAAGAAGAATGAGTATCCATTGTCTGAAGGGGATCCGCGAAGGGAGATGTGGGAGGCGTTCGTAGAGAAGTACTCGCAATTCTTCCTCTCGGACGAAGAGGAGTTCAAGGCGAAGCTAGCTGAGGTAGAGGAGTATATCAAGAAGGAAGGGAAAACTCCGTCGCAATACAGTAATTTCAAGGATGTGGCATCTCTTGGTATTTTTATCGATAGTCAGAAATATAATTTCACGGGAAAGAGGTATGTCATGTCCGAAGGGAATCCACCGAGGAAGTTATGGGAGGCATTCATGGAGAGGTACCCTCAATACTTCCTCTCGAGCGAAGAAGAAGAGTACATGATGCATCTAGAGAGAGTAGAGGAGTATTTCAAGAAGAGAGGAAAAACTCTGTCGCATGATAGTAAGATTAGTAATTTCATCACCAGTCAGAAAAAGAATTACAATAAGAAGATGTACGCCATGTCTGAAGGGGATCCGCGAAGGGAGATATGGGAGGCGTTCATGGAGAGGTGCCCTATCGTCTTCCACGTGGACGAAGAGGAGTACAGGATGAAGCTAACTGAGCTAGAGGAGTATATCAAGAAGGAAGGGAAAATTCCGTCGAATGGTAGTAAGGACACGACGGTGGCATCTCTTGGTAGGTTCATCTCCATGCAGAAAATGAATTACAAAAAAAAGAAACAGGCCATGTCCGAGGGGGATCCGCGGAGGGAGATGTTGGAGGCATTCATGGAGAAGTACCCTCAATACTTCCTCTCGGACGAAGAGGCGTACATGTCGAAGCTAGCTGAGGTAGAGGAGTATATCAAGAAGGAAGGGAAACTTCCATCGGGTATGAGTAAGGACAAGGTGGTGAGAACTCTTGGTAAGTTTATCAGCCATCAGAAGAAGATTTACGATATTAAGAAGTATGCCATGTCCGAGGGGGATCCGCGGAGGGAGATGTGGGAGGCATTCATGGAGAGGTATCCAGAATTCTTCGTCTCGAGAGAAGAGAAGTACAGGACGAAGCTAACTGAGATAGAATTGTACATCGAAGATAAAGGGAAAACTCCGTCGGAATACAGTAAGGATAAGGCGGTGGCATCTCTTGGCATATTCATATGTCGTCAGAAAGCGAATTACAAGAAGAAGATGGAGGGTATGAAGGAAGGTGATCCGCGGCGGGATATGTGGGAGGCGTTCGTCCTAGATCCCAAACACCTGATGAGTAATTGGGCAGCGAAACATGTCGATGTATGTCCCAAGCCGGAGGAAAAAACGCCCTCCTCTCGTTCACTTCCCAAGACTACTAAGAAGAAGACTCTCTCCAAGACCAAGGTGAAGAAGGGATACGTTCCTTCTAACCCCGAGGTGAAGATGTCTATCAATAATTCTCTGACGAATGAAACCTTTATTCCAGGAGAGGCTCTCATTCTCGACGATCAGTTCAGGACTACACGAGCTCTCGTCGACAGTAAACAGTTCTCGAAGGACAACATCACATGTGTTGAGAACGTCAAGGAGAGATACAATGAGGCAAAGGAAGACTCTAAGTTTGGTGGGTGTATGGTATATGGCGATTTTCTCATCGCATTGAAGGAGAAGGAGGATCTTGGAAATCTGTCTCTCATCTATGCTGACTTCACGGTGTCTGTCAAGAATGGCGCGATGCCATTATTGAATGTATTGAAGTTCCGCGAAGATGAGATCAAGAAAGGGACGGTTGTGGGATTGACATGGGCTAACAGGAACGGAGGCAACTCAGTGAAGAACGAGTTGAAGGTTGAGCGTTTCTTCGCGATGAACAATTACGAGGCTGTGGAGGATATGCATATCATGAGTTATGGTAAAAGGAAGAATATGAATGTCTGTTTCTACAGGAAGTTATAAGTATAATTATTCATATGAGCATGAACCAATTACTGAAGACCTTATGATACATACTTGAAGAAAAGATGGGTGTTAATGTAGAATTGAAAAAAAAAACATAACTTTATATGTTTTCAAATTAATTAATAAATAAAAAACGCAAAGGTCATTAACTTGGGACTCATATCGAGTCTTAAGTTAGTGGCCTTTTTTGCGTCACAATTATATGAAAAACAAAAAAAATAATTTTGATTTAAAAAGTTCTATCTATCATACAAGGAGGCGCCTCCTCTGTTCGACGACCGACTTGTCGATTGTGCTGTAATATCATATGAAAATTAAATTCGTATACAGTACCTCCCCCAGCCCTATTAACTCAGTCGGAAGAGTGGTCGCCTTTTATGTATAACGTAAGCGATTCGTCATGGGATCAAAACCCATATAGGGCTTCAATTTTAGATCGTATGGTGTAGTGGTAACACACAGGTTTTTGATACTTGAGCCGTAGGTTCGATTCCTACTATGATCGTCTCCTCTACATCTTCTCCTCTATCTCACCTTATAAAAATATTCAATTTTAGATCGTATGGTGTAGTGGTAACACACAAGTCTTTGACACTTGAGCCGTAGGTTCGATTCCTACTATGATCGTCTCCTCTACATCTTCTCCTCTATCTCACCTTATAAAAATCTTCACTATGTATCCTAACCCCGATTAAATACAGTTCGGGAAGTTGTCCATTGAAACAAATGACATAAAACTTTGTCTCATCTAAAGCATAGATGCCCCCTTAGCTCAGTCGAAGAGCGATAGCCTTCTAAGCTATAGGTCGTGGGTTCAAATCCCACAGGGGGCTACCTAACATTACCCCGTTAGCTCAATTGGTCAGAGCGACATTCTTCGAAAGTGTCGGTTATGGGTTCGAATCCTATACGGGGTTGTACGCGATGTCAGTTCAGTGGTAGAACGCATGTTTTCCAAACATGAGGCCTGGGTTCGATTCCCAGACGTTGCATCCTGGAGAGGCAAACCAGGCTAAAAACCTCGCTGATTAGATTAGATTGGATTGGATTAGGTAAGTTTAATATATAATTCTATTAGATTGGATTGGATTGGATTGGATTGGATTGGATTGGATTGAATTGAATTAGGTAAGTTTAATATATAACTCTATTATTTTTGATTCCATTCCGATAGTTCTTGACGTATTCCATATCTTTATTAATGATGTCTTATTTTTGTGTGTCTCTTTGGTATTATGCATATACGTGAGAAATGGAACACATATATGCATATTACCAAAGAGATATGTATATACATAGGGGACAAGCACCAGAAGAATTTACCACAAGATATCCAACACTGGCGTAGCTCAGTTGGTAGAGCGCCGGTCTTATGAGCCGGATGTCAGCGGTTCAAACCCGCTCGTCAGTAATTTTCATTATTTTACCCGCGGGGTAATATAATTGATACTATAATTTTAAACTTTAAAAAATTGTTATGAATAAAAAGATGGTATTTGGTTTCAATAAGGCATCTAATGTTATCAGTAAAGTAGATAAAGTACAAAAAATAGCGACTAATGATCTAGTTCAATCCACTATGAGACAATATTCACTATGGGTGATTATTCCAATGGTGATACTAGTACTCGTTATTTTATATCTTCTATATAAATCAAACAAATGTGCATGTATGCCAGAACTGACAGATCTCAGAGATGAACTTCTAGATACTGTAATCGATACAGACAGAAAACTGAGAGGCGATATCGAGAGAGAGATATTATCACAACAGCAGGAAAAGGAGGCTGAACCTGATGTAATGATCTCGACGCCTTATTCATCACAATATAAGCCACGACTCGTTAACAATTCATCATCTGGACATGGGTATGATATATCAGATCAAACAAATTCTGTCGACGAAGGTGGACATCAAGTAACTGAGATATCTGAATTGAAAGGTGATGGATTCACTGTTCTAGATTCCTCTATAATAACAGATGTTCAGAATGGGGTTTTAGACCTAGACGGCGGTAAAAGCGAATCATGGATGATGCCTGGACACGGAATGGATCCGATGATCAGTACACCGGTCCCGCAATCTAGATATTAATTTTTTTTTACTCTATGTTATCATCATTTAAAATTTCACTATCGCGTCTTCCTCTACATAACGGACATCTAGTGTCTCCATTTTCGCTCATCCTATTAATACATGATCTATGAATAGAATGAGCAGGATTACTACAAAGTGAATGACAATTAAATGGATATTGATGTTCCATACATACACAACATTTATCTGGGATCGTTTCATCTATCTTTCCGGTTTCTTTCGCTATATAATAGTTTATTTCACATTTCTGGCATAGTTTATAATCCTCATCTGATTTTATTAGATCTTTACATGATAATTCGAGAACTGGACATGTCGATCTGTGTGATACATATAGATCCGAACATTGAATACATTCACTTGTTAACATATATTCCTTCAGATTGTCCTGTGTGAATACATCACGAACCAATTCTGTTAGATTATCTATGTTTTCAAAAAAGGTGAATATATCCTCACATTTGACACTATGAACACGACAACTCTTTACATCTATAGTATTAATCACCGAGTATCTCTCGCCTGACATATCAGTGTATGCTGTCTTACCGTACGAATCGGTATCTATTATCCTCCCTGGTGATACCAATTCAGATACTCTATAATCTATCATTGCATTGAAATGAGTTCTTGTATTGGTCGAAAATGAGACAAAGAATGCTACGTCTAGTAGATAGTTGCTATTAGTATGACATTTCTTTGACATCAATACCACCGTTAATTCACTTATATTTCCATTGTCTGACTTTACACTCGAAGTAATATTCGTCTGAAGTTTCCTTACGGTTAATCTCACAACATGATCATATAAGATATCAAACGGAGTAGGAATTGATTTCATATAACGTATAGGAGGAGGAGGTAACGTGGTATGATGCGTAGGATTTGGAGGAATGATCTTAGGGACAGGCGGCGGTACCGGGTATTTCCTTTGTGTATTAATTTCTTCAGTGGATTCAGACATAGACTGTATTTTATTGTCCATTCTTTCTTTTTTTATACTCATACAAAACATTGAAACTAATTTTACTGTCTATAATAATTATTATCTTTTTATAAAGAGAATGAAGTTCAGGACAAAAGTCGCGGTTTGTATCATAATATTATGTATCACAATATATATCACGACCGTTATATTAAGTATCAAACGTAGTGAGTATTATAGTAGGAAGAATAACACCTTATGGAGACTTACGGGCTCTATTATAATTCCTAATGGTGGTATACACAGAAAGGTTAATGTACCTTTAACGCCTCTCACGGCTCCATTACAGAAGGCGACCTTGCCTAATGGTGTAAAAATACCATCGTTTCTAATCTACAGAACTGAATATTTGTCTAATACAGGAGATCAAGGAGATATCTGTGGTTCGTGTTGGGCCTTCTCGATATGCAATATGATATCGGATAGAATCGCTATAAATACTTTGGGTAAATTTAGAGAAAATATATCGGTTCAACATCTTCTCCAATGTTTTGAACCAGAAGAAGCATGCAATGGAAACTCGCCGGAAACAGCTCTAGAATTCTTAGAGAAGAGAAAGATACCTATCCCTCTTGAAAGAGATGAACCATATAAACAACTTGAAAGTGAAATAGTCAGTGGAGGGTGTTCGACCTCTCTAAGTAAGTCAGCAACAATACGGAACGTTCGATCAATCACAAAGTTTATTAAAGAGACTGGATATTCTGAAGATATTCTAAAGGATAATATTTTGAATATGAAGAAAGAACTCCTTACGCATGGACCGTTCTTTGCAGCAATGTCAGTATATAGTGATTTCTTCGAGTATGACGGACTCAGAGTATACAGTCATAGCAAAGACTCCACATTAGTTGGTGGTCATGCAATCGAGGTTATAGGATGGTGCGATCCAGGAATAGATCCACGATCCAAAATATTAAATGATGTAGATAAAGGATATTGGATATGTAGGAATTCATGGAGTTCTAGTTGGCCTTCAAGAAGTAATAATAAAGGATATTTCTTGATTCGTATGGGGATCAACGAGTCAGGCATAGAGTCAAGATGTGGTTCCGCGGACCCTGATATGATTATGCGAGGTTTCGAGGAAGAGAGGTTCATGATGTGGCTGGATATAGATAAATTTTTAAGGGCTGACCCCAGAAGAATGAAAGGTATGTATATATAACGTTTTTTTTGCAAGTATGATTGATATATTTTACGAATTAACACTAAGACAATTTATTATATTTTTGTCTCGTATAAATAAAAAAGGGAGAAAAAATGTCTGAATCAGAAAATGAATATGATCACGAAGCAAAAGAAGACGGTATTCCATCGTCACACAAATCCGAAAATCTTGTAATATTGCCTGATGGTAAATTAGGTTCCCTCATTCCTGATGTTGATATACCCCCACAGCTTAGAAACGCAGAGTTCAAACTGATTTGTGCGAATAATGATGGTTCTTCTCACTCAGCTGTCTTAAAGAACGACCGAGTGGTGACGTGGGGAGATGTGAATACTGGAGGAGACAGCAGTGCAGTCCAGGACGAGCTCAAGGGCCAAGTGGTGCAGCGGATCTACTCTACTGATGGAGCTTTTGCGGCTTTGTTAGAGAATGGCCGAGTGGTGTCGTGGGGAAATACTCGATATGGAGGAGACAGCAGTAGAGTCCAAAGCGAACTCAAGAGGTATGGGGTGCAGAAGATCTACTCGACCGGTTATGCTTTTGCGGCTTTGTTAGGGAATGGTCAAGTGGTGTCGTGGGGAAATACTCGCTATGGAGGAGACAGCAGTAGAGTCCAAAGCGATCTCGAGGGCCAAATAGTGGAGAAGATCTACTCGACCAATGGTGCTTTTGCGGCTTTGACAACAAGGGGTCGGGTGGTGACGTGGGGAAGTATTTTGTATGGAGGAAGAATCAATAGGGTCCAGGACGAGCTCAAGGGCCAAGTAGTGAAGCAGATTTACTCTACTGAGTATGCTTTTGCGGCTGTATATGGGGGAGGTCGGGTGGTGACGTGGGGAAGTCGTACTATGGGAGGAGATAGTAGTGGGGTCCAAGGCGAGCTCAAGATGTATGGGGTGCAGCAGATTTCCTCGACTGATGGAGCTTTTGCGGCGGTGTTAGGGAATGGCCGAGTGGTGACGTGGGGACTTGCTGATTGGGGAGGAGTTATCCCATATGAGGTCCAAGACGAGCTCAAGAGACATGGAGTGAAGCAAATCTACTCGACTGATGAAGCTTTTGCGGCTTTGTTAGGGAATGGCCGAGCGGTGTCATGGGGAGATGCTGATTCTGGAGGAGAAATGGGTACAGCCCAAGGTCAGCTCGAGGGCCAAATAGTGAAACAGATTTACACACTAAAGGGAGGGTTCGAATCTGGGTTCGCAGTTGAAACGGTATCCGGTCTAGTGGTGTCATGCGGCGATCTTCAATCAGTAATCACTATTCCGAATGATCGAAAGGTTATGGACATTATAGGGAATACAATAATTCTTGATAATTGGGTTGCATTAGCACTTCGCAATGGATATATGTCATTAAAAGACGATCCGAATTATCTCAGATTTATAAGAAATAGAAAAAGACTATATACAAGAGCAATAAAGAGGACATTACTAAATGCTGGCGACCCAGAGAAAGTTCTCGAAGGACCAGCGAGAAGTAATCAACGCGCAGTGCTAGGAAATAAGGATTTACGTGAACTATTGTTACCCTACCTGGATGTATGGCGAGGTGGTCATGAAGATGATAGTGAGAGTGAAGGCGAATAAAAGATAAGTTGATTAAACGTTAGTTTCAGTAGATAAATATAATTGTACGTTTTTATATTTTTTATCCTATAAAATAAAAGGGAGAAAAAATGTCCGACTCAGAAAATGAATATGATCACGAAGCAAAAGAAGACGGTATTCCATCGTCGCATAAATCCGAAAATCTTATAATATTGCCCGATGGTAAATTAGGTTCCCTCAATCCTGATGTTGATATACCCCCACAGCTTAGAAACGCAGAACTCAAACTGATTTGTATGGATAATGAGCGTTCTTCTCACTCAGCTGTCTTAAAGAATGACCAAGTGGTGACTTTCTATAATGGAGGAGAAATGGAAATGGGGCCAGTACCACGCTTACTCGAGGGTCAAAAAGTGAAGAAGATCTACTCGACTGATGGAGCTTTCGCGGCTTTGACGACAGAGGGTAAAGTTGTGGCGTGGGGAACTCCGGAGGTCGGAGGAGACATCAGTAGAGTCCAAGGTGAACTCAAGGACCAGGTCGTGCAGCGGATCTACTCGACCAATGCTGCTTTTGCGGCTTTGTTAGAGAATGGCCGAGTGGTGACGTGGGGAAGTATTTGGGTTGGAGGAGACAGCAGTGGAGTCCAAGGCGAGCTCAAGGACCAAAAAGTGAAACGGATTTACACGACTGAACGTGCTTTTGCGGCTTTGACAACAAGTGGTCGAGTGGTGACATGGGGAAGTGCTGATGATGGAGGATTCATCCCAGATGAGGTCCAAGTCGAGCTCATGAGGTATGGGGTGCAGCAGATTTACTCGACCAAGAGTGCTTTTGCGGCTTTGACAACAAGGGGCCGAGTGGTGACGTGGGGAAAGAATATTGGGGGAGGAGACATCAGGGGAGTCCAAGGCGAGCTCAATAGGTATAGGGTGGAGAAGATCTACTCGACTTATGGAGCTTTTGCGGCTTGGACAACAAGCGGCCACGTGGTGACATGGGGAAATGCTGCTTGGGGAGGAGACAGCAGTGGGGTCCAAGGAGAGATCAAGAAACACAGAGTGCAGAGGATCTACTCGACTGCTGGAGCTTTTGCGGCTTTGTTAGGGAATGGCCGAGTGATGACGTGGGGACTTGCTTATGCTGGAGGAGACATCGGGGGAGTCCAAGGCGAGTTCGAGGGCCAAAAAGTGCAGCAGATCTACTCGACTGCTTTTGCGTTTGCGGCTGTATTAGAGGGAGGTAGAATGGTGTCGTGGGGCGGAGATATTCAAGGATTAATCAATATTCCGAATGGTCGAAAGGTTATGGAAATTCTAGGGAATACAGTAATTCTTGATAATTGGGATGTATTAGAGCTTGATGATGATGAGTATTCATTAAAAGACGATCCGAATTATATCAGATTTATAAGAAATAGAAGAAGACTATATACAAGAGCAATAAAGAGGACATTACTAAATGCCGGCGACTCAGAGAAAGTTCTCGAAGGACCAAAACATAGTAGTCAACTCGCAGTGCTAGGAAATAAGGATTTGAGTGGACTCATGTCAAACTACCTGGATGTATGGCGAGGTGGTCCTTAATGAGAAGGAGAAGGAGAAGGAGAAGGAGAAGGAGAATAAAAGACGAGTTGATTAAATATTAGTTTGTAGTAAATGAATACAATTGTAGGTGTTTTTATATTTTTTATCCTATAAACAAAAGGAGAAAAAATGTCTGACTCAGAAAATGAATATGATCACGAAGCAAAAGAAGACGGTATACTATCGTCACACAAATCCGAAAATCTTGTAATATTGCCTGATGGTAAATTAGGTTCCCTCACTTCTGATATTGTTGTACCCCCACAGCTTAGAAACGCAGAGCTCAAACTGATTTGTTCGAATAATACTGGTTCTTCTCACGCAGCTGTCTTAAAGAATGGGCGAGTGGTGGCAGGGGGAAAAGCGGATAGGGGAGGAGAAATGGGGGCAGCACAAGGCTTACTCGAGGGCCAAGTCGTGCAGCAGATCTACTCGACTGGTTCTGCTTTTGCGGCTTTGACAACAAGGGGTCGAGTGGTGGCGTGGGGAGATGCTGATTGGGGAGGATACATCCCCCCGGGGGTCCAAGGAGAACTCAAGAGACATGAGGTGAAACAAATCTGCTCGACTGAGATGGCTTTTGCGGCTTTGTTAGGGAATGGTCAAGTGGTGGCGTGGGGAGATGCGGTTAATGGAGGCGACAGTAGTGCTGCCCGAGGCTTATTGGTCGGTCAAACAGTACAGAAGATCTACTCGACTGGTCGTGCTTTTGCGGCTTTGACAACAAGGGGTCAAGTGGTGACGTGGGGAGATGAATTGACTGGAGGCGAAATCCCATATGAGGTCCAAGGCTTACTCGAGGGTCAAAAAGTGGAGAAGTTATACTCGACTGGTCGTGCTTTTGCGGCTTTGACAACAAGGGGTCGAGTGGTGACGTGGGGACATACTATGTTTGGAGGAGACAGCAGGGGGGTCCAAGGCGAACTCAAGGACCAAGTCGTGGAGCAGATTTACACGACTCCTTATGCTTTTGCGGCTTTAACTGAGAAAGGAAAAGTGGTGGCGTGGGGAGATGCTGATTGGGGAGGAGACAGCAGTGAGGTCCAAGAAGAGCTCAAGGACCAAGTGGTGCAGAAGATCTATTCGAATGATAATGCTTTTGCGGCTTTGACAACAAGGGATCGAGTTGTGGCATGGGGAGATCCTCAAAACGGAGGAGATATCGATGAGGTCCAAGGTCAGCTCAAGGGCCAAGTCGTGGAGAAGATCTACTCGACTGATGAAGCTTTTGCGGCTGTATTAAGGGGAGGTAGAGTGGTGTCATGGGGCATTTTTAAAGGATTAATCAATATTCCGAATGATCGAAAGGTTCTTGACATTTTAGGGAATACAATAATTCTTGATAATTGGGACGTATTAAAGCTTGATGATAGATATTATTCGTTACTAAACGATGTAAACTATCGTGCATTTATAAGAAATAGAAGAAGACTATATACAAGAGCAATAAAGAGGACATTACTAAATGCCGGAGACCCAGAGAAAGTTCTCGAAGGACCGGCGAGAAGTAATCAACATGCAGTGCTAGGAAATAAGGATTTGCGTGAATTCTTGTTAACCTACGTGAATGTATGGCGTGGTGGTCCTGAAGGAGAAGGAGAAGGAGAATAAAAAATGAGTTGATTAAATGTTAGTTTGCAGTAAATGAATACAATTGTATATATTTTTATATTTTTTATCCCATAAACAAAGGGAGAAAAAATGTCCGACTCAGAAATTGAAGATGATCATGAAGCAAAAATCGATGCAAAAGAAGAAGACGGTATACCATCGTCACACAAATCCGAATATCTTGTAATATTGCCTGATGGTAAATTAAGTTCCCTCGGTTCCGCCACTCAAGATGTTGTTATACCCCCGCAGCTTAGAAACGCAGAGCTCAAACTGATTTGTTCGAATAATAATAGTACTGCTCACGCAGCTGTCTTAAAGAATGGGCGAGTGGTAGCTGGGGGAAATGCGGATTCGGGAGGAGAAATGGGGGCAGCACAAGACTTACTCGAGGGCCAAGTGGTGCAGAAGATCTACTCGACTGGTTTTGCTTTTGCGGCTTTGACAACAAGGGGTCGAGTGGTGACGTGGGGAGATGCTGATTGGGGAGGAGACAGCAGTAGAGTCCAAAGCGATCTCGAGGGCCAAATAGTGGAGAAGATCTACTCGACCAATGGTGCTTTTGCGGCTTTGACAACGGAGGGGCAAGTGGTGTCATGGGGACATACTATGTTTGGAGGAGACAGCAGGGGAGTCCAAGGTCAGCTCAAGGGCCAAATAGTGAAACAGATTTGTACGACTGAAGGTTCTTTTGCGGTTATGACTGAAAGTGGTCGAGTGGTGACATGGGGATATGCTCGCAGTGGAGGAGACAGCAAGGGAGTCCAAGGTCGACTCATGAGGTATGGGGTGGAGAAGATTTACTCGACTACTCGTGCTTTTGCGGCTGTCTGTGGTGATGGCCGAGTGATAACTTGGGGAGATGTAGAACGCGGAGGAGACAGCAGTAGAGTCCAAAGCGAACTCAAGAGGTATGGGGTGCAGAAGATCTACTCGACCGGTTATGCTTTTGCGGCTTTGTTAGGGAATGGTCAAGTGGTGTCGTGGGGAAATACTCGCTATGGAGGAGACAGCAGTGAGGTCCAAGGCGAACTCAAGGACCAAATAGTGCAGCAGATTTACTCGAATCGTTCTACTTTTGCGGCTGTATTAGGGGGAGGTAGAGTGGTGACGTGGGGCGGAAATAATCAAAGATTAATCAATATTCCGAAAGATCGAAAGGTTCTTGACATTCTAGGGAATACAATAATTCTTGATAATTGGGATGTATTAAAGCTTGATGATGAACTTTATTCATTACTAAACGATCTAAACTATCGTG
>Ga0209533_1000426_pt1 | contig 40624 bp, 35 predicted proteins | sample COG_04_FD_184748 | JGI IMG/M metagenome (GOLD analysis project Ga0209533, IMG submission 184748) | Pelagic Microbial community sample from North Sea - COGITO 998_met_04 (SPAdes) (version 2) | ecosystem: Environmental > Aquatic > Marine > Neritic zone/Coastal water | place: Helgoland, sampling...
TCACGATAAGTAGAGTTATATATAAGACCCTTTAAATCCTTATCGTGTATTAACTTTGCTCCTCCATCTCTTGTTAATGGAGATAGCTTAAAAGTTGAATAGTTTCCACTATAACCAGTGGAAAATAAATCCATGGGAACCTGGAAATAAAATCCTTTATCAAAACTCCCTTCTCCAAAGGTTGCAGCTGATACGTTTGTTCTTGTGAAATATATTCCAGCTTTAAATCCTGATCTTGTTCTTCTGCCCAAATCAAAAGTAAAGCCAACATCTTTCGCTAAATATCTTCCATAACTTATATTAGATTCAATACCAAGCGGAAGGCTATACCCAAAATTAAAGTGTCCAGTAACCGTACTGTAATCTTTAAATGAAAAGCGCTGATCAAATGATCTTTGCTTTACATGGAAAAGTTCAAATCCTAAGCTATAATTTTTCCCAAATGGTTTGTATAGAGTTTCTATTCCATATCCAGCAAACATAGTTTCATAAATTCCACTGCTTAATTTTGCATAGGTATCTTTTCTTGGTGACCAAACATAGTCTATTTGCATTCTTGATATAACTAAATCATCTTCTTTTAAATACTCTACTAAATCTGTTCTAACATGCTCCATAACAGAACCAGGTCCAGAAATAGTATTTTCAAAATTATCATAAACTCTGGCATTAATCTCAGTACTTAATAATAAATTTCTACTGAATTGAACCTCACTAATATGCTGTAAATTAATACCTCCAAAAAAGAATTTTTCAGGATTTCCAATGTGAGTTACTAAAGTAGGGTTAACGGATGAAAAAATAACAGGAAAATTGATATCTGGTTTAAATTCATTTTCCATGAATCCAAGAGGATCACCAGATTCAAGTGTTGTATTTCTAATCAACAACTCTATAGGTAAATTATCATTGTTAATATGATTAGCTATATATTTAATCTTATTTAACTCTATGCCTGCATTTATTTGAGTAATGTTAATTTGATTAACGTCCATTTCATGTTTTTCAACAACTTTTTGAGCAATTGATGCCGCATATGATGATGATCTGATGGCATTTCTATGTTGAGAAGTTGAAATAGAAACATCTAATTGATTTTCTTTAAGAGAGGCTGTTTGTAAAAATAAGTTATTGTCATTTAAATTAAGTAAGATACTTTCATAAAATGCTATTTTTGAATGTTCTTTATTTTCTTTTATATTGAGCGATGGGTTAAATTTAGGCTTATTAATTGATTGTTCATTTAAAGTGGTGCCAATAGTAAAGCTTAAATTAAAAGTATTACCTTTAATAAAAGCTGCATCAATAGTTAAAAATTTATTGAATGAATAACTAAGACCAATATTAGTATTTGAGTCTTTCTTTCTAAGATCAAATGAAGCATCTCCTTTATTGTTAGCAGAAAAATCTAAATAATCATAAGGGTCATATTCTAATTTAATACTCAAACCACTTTGATTGGGTATAAAATATTCTAAGCCACCAAATAAAGCGGCATTTCCTCGAAACCATTTATCATATGAGGGAGTTCCCCCAAGATTATAGTTACTTGAAGTTCCAGGTCTAAAATTCAATTTATCAGATAAAAAAGAAAATGGGTTATCGAAGCTATTTTCTCCTGTAAATTTACCCCAACCTAAACCAGCAGTAACTTTAATATCCCTTAAGTTTTGAGTGGCTACAATATATTCTCTTGTAAAAAAACCAGTTCCTGCAAAATCATCAAACCCAACCGCCAAATTAGGCCTATTACTATTTTTTGGTTCGTATTTAAACTTTACATTAAATCCTTTATCAAGATAATGTCCGGCAACATTATCACCCGACCATATCAGATCAGAGGGCCTATAATAAAAATAACTTGCCTCAAGCCAGTCAAATGGTGATACAGATAGGGTACCTAATTTCCAAATATTATTTTGGTTAAATGTAAATGATATAGACCCCTCCTGCTTAGAATCCGCTGAGGGAGTTTGTATTAAGCCAACTTGACCAAACGAGTTATGTGATGAGCGAAGCTCTTTGTAATAATCAGCGCTTACTGAAATAGTAAAAATTAATAAAAAAAAAATCTCATACTTTACTGCTTATTTAGAACACTTAACGCGGCAATGCTTGTGGCCGAAGAACTTATAATTGGAGCCCATATTGATGCAATCAATGATGGATCTCTTGATTTGACCTCACGAGGAACATAAATAACACTTCCAGGATAGATAAGAATGTCATTACCTCTATCATTAAGCAGAGAAAGCCTACTAATATTATTTAATTTATTTAATTCACCATTTGGATGAACAACATATATGTTTTTACTATCCGAAGATTCCAATAATCCACCAACGGCTGCAATATAATAATTAATATCTTTAGAGGGTTCATATCTTACTGCCCCAGTTTGGTTTGTCTCTCCAAAAATATAAACTTGCTCAGATTTAATAGGAATTATTATTTGATCTCCATTATCAAGAGTTGTATCTAAGCTGGGGTTTGCTTCAAGAATATCAAGATCAAATTCTGCCATAACTCTTCCGGTTATTTCAGACTTTTTCAGTTCTTCTAAAATAAATGGCAAAGATTCAGATCTAAACAATTGATCCCCTTTGGTAATCAACTTTTGTACAAATGACGTATATAACTTTTCTCTAGCGATCTCATTGAGTTTTAAAGATTTATTATTATTAAGTATTCCACCAAATGGATAAGCATTATCTTTATAGCCTTCAGCTTTCTTAATAAGTGTGGACAAGGTCTCATCACTAGAGATGGAATATTTTCCAGGTCTATTCACAGCCCCTGTGATTCTTACAGACCGTCTCTCAAAGGCTCTTACATTAAGTTGATCGCTGGATTGAACTTCAATGGTATCAATTTTCTTTATATCTACTATATTTACATAGCTAGTTAATTCTTCACTCAGTCTTTCTATTCTTACAGAGCTTAAATCAGCATTATCCGAAAACCCAAGCCCATAATTAATTAAGTCATTAAAGTTATTGTCTTCTTTCAATTCATATAACCCAGGTCTTTTAAAAGCACCTGAGAGAGTAACCATTTTTATGGAAGGCCTAACCAATATAGTATCTCCAGATCTTAATCTGTCCCCAAAACCTGATTTGCCATCAATAAAAATATCATATAAATCTATTGAGTTTATAACCACGTCATTCCTTATTAGATCAATTTTTCTATAACTACCTATTTCATTAATCCCTCCAGCCATACTTAAAGCATGCAGAAGGTTTGAATTCCCATTTAATGTGTAAATTCCTGGGTTATAGGCATTTCCTGTTATCAGAACCTGGATATCTCTTATATTTACCAGTGTTATAAATGCCTCTATTCCAATATAAGCATTACTAATTTTATTTTTAATAAGAGAGCTTGCAGATTCTAAAGAAAGGCCTGCAACAGATAATTTACCTATTTCTGAGATATTAATAGATCCATCTCTCTTGATTGATACTTCATAAGTGAGATTTTTTTGACCAATTAACTGAATCTCTAAAGTATCACCGAAATCTAACATGTATGAGCTGTCAAAATTAGGTTCATTTATAGGCATAAACGAAGACTGCATCATGTTAAATATCTGTGCTCCAAATCTATTGGAGTTACTAACTGGCTTTTTAGTCATAGAGGATGGCCTTCTATAAACTGGAGAGGCTTTTTTTTCTTTATCAGCTATTTTATCCAGTACATCTACTCTAACCCCCTCTGGAAGGCTCTTTAGATATGCTTCATCCAATTCTTGAGAATAAGAAGTTGTTGAGAGTAAAAAAAGTGTTGATAAAAATATTTTTTTCATTAATTTAGATTCTCTTTTATTTTATTTGAAGGTTTAAAATTTAACTTATTTAACTCAGGTATTATATATGAATCTTTTGTTTTTGGGTTCCTGCCAAAGCGTTTAGGTGTTTTTTTGAAACTAAAAGAGCCGAAACTACTTAATTTTACAGACTTTAACTTAGATTTATTTTTAACTAAAGATAGAAATGATTCAAATAAATTTTTAGCGTCTACAGCAGACATTAGAGATTTTTTGCTTATATTTTTAACTATATCAGTCTTACTAAAATTCATATTCCTGTTTATATTCCTGGAATTGAAATTCCGCTAATGCTCAATGATTTGTCCACTATATCATTATAAACTAGTTCCATTTCAGCTGAATTCAGGGTTGCTTTTTTAGATTGAAAAGTAAACCTGAAACCAATTTTAATTTCTTTTTGCTTTACATTTTTAAAATAATCAAAAATATAAACATCTTTAATAATATCGCATTGATAGTTTAGCAATAAATTCTCGAGTTCTTGAGTTTTGCTATAATCTTTGATTGAATACGAAATATCTTTAAAAGAAGATGGAAAATCAGATATAGGGCTATATTGAGTAAAACTTTCTGGCGATTGAGATATTTCATTATAAGAAAGAATATCAGAAGAAAAGCTATTAATATTCGCTTCCAAGGTAACTATTTCATTTTTTATTTTTGTATCTAATAACTCTCTTGATACTATTTTGAAATCAAACACTTCATTTGGGAGTATTTTTTTAAATAACATTACTAGGTATTTCTTATTAATTTTTTTTGAGAAGTCTTTATAATTTTCGCCAACTCTTCCACTTGCAATAATAGATAGTTTTCTTTTTTTATTAATACCATTACTGGATGAATAAACATCTGATATCTCAAAAAGTTTGATTGAATCTTTCTGCCTTCTTTCATTAAATAAAAGATTTTCTACTAATGAGTTTGTGATATTTGTTCTAAGGTATTCTCTATTTGAATCCAAAGGATTGTCAACCTTAATTGCCTCATCTACTGACAGGCTAACAAATGGCGAGTTTATGACCTCATAAAAACCATGATCTAAAAGAAAAAATCTTAGTTTATTTTCAACATCTTTATAGTTTGGTTTTTCGTTTTGTGGAATATTTATCTCTGATGTTGGGATATTGTTATAGCCTATAACTCTTGCTACCTCTTCCGCTAAATCATTCTGCGTTTTAACATCGCTTCTAAAGGATGGAACTTTAATGAAACCCTCTTCAATATTAAACCTTAACTTAGAGAGATAATTTAAGTACTCATTTTCAGTTATATTAATACCAATAATTTGATTTATTTTTTGGACATTAACTGGTAACTGATGAATCGGATTATATTTGGAATCATAAGAAATAATAGATATTTCTTTGATATCAGCATGATCATCAACAAGCTTGATAAATCTTCTGAGTACCCTCTCATGACAATCAGGATCAACACCCCTTTCAAATTTGTGAGATGCTTCAGACTGAATATCATACTTTACAGATTTGCCAATAATTGCTTCTGGTTGAAAGAATGCACATTCAACAATTACTGTCTTTGTATTGGTTGAGCAAGACGTACTCTTTCCGCCAACTACACCTGCGAGATTAATAACAATATCGTTTAATGAAAAAACTGGATTTTTTCCTGTAAGAGCAATTTTTTTATCAAGCAATGTTTCAAATTCTTCACTCTTTTCTATTTCATGGAATAGGAGTTTGCCACCCATTTTATCCCCATCATAACAATGAGTTGGCTGACCAGTCTCATAAGAAAGATAGTTAGATACATCTGTAAAAAAATTATTTTTATTCAGCCCTAGATCTGTAAAATAATTATCTAAAGAATTTTTATACATTTCTGGAACTTGGTCTATTTCTAATTTAAGAAATGATATTTTGGGACAAGTGTTTTTTGATAGATTTTCGAAATCTAACTGAAGTTCATTCAGTTTTTCAGTAAATACCTCTTGATTAAGGTCTACTGTATAAAAAACTGCTAAATCTCTTAACAAGCCATTTATAGATAAACAATCCCCTCTATTGGGAGTAAATTCCATATCAAAAATATCACCATCTATTTCGTGCTCATGACCAAGTTGAAATAATTTATTAGAAATATGCTCAATACTTGGACTCTCTTCAATATGTTGAACTAAATGTCTGTAAGCTATTTTCATTTAAACTGACTCAGAAAATCTAAGTTAGACTTATAGAATTCTCTTATATCTGTAACTCCGTGCTTGAGCATGGCTATTCTTTCAACACCTAAACCAAATGCTAAACCGCTAAATCGATTCGAATCTATATTACAGTTTTCTAGAACAACTGGATTTACTAACCCGCATCCAAGTATCTCAAGCCACTTACCTTCTTTTGATAAGATATCAACTTCTGCTGATGGTTCTGTGAATGGAAAGTATGAGGGTCTAAATCTTAATTCAACATCCTCACCAAATAATGAATAGATAATTTTATAAATTAGATCTTTGAGTTGAGCAAAACTTATATTTTCATCTACATATATACCCTCAACCTGATGGAACATAGGTAGATGAGTAGCATCATCATCCTTTCTATAAACCTTGCCTCCTGAAATAAATGCTAAAGGTGGTTTCTTTTCAAGCATGCATCTTATTTGAACAGGCGAAGTATGAGTCCTTAGAAGATTTAATTTATTTTCAACATAAAAAGTATCATGCATCTGCCTTGCAGGATGAGATTTTTTTATATTAAGCATATCAAAATTAAATTCTTCTGTTTCAATTTCAGGGCCATCAATAATTTCGAACCCAAAAGAAGTTAGCATCTCCATTATGGAGTCTTTCATATGATTTATTGGATGCAGGGATCCCCTATCTTTGATTAATTCAGGGGGTGATATGTCCTTAAATTCTGGCATTAAACCAGTATATCTAGCTAGTAGCTGTTTTTACAATCTTCTCGAAAGTTGCACTATCAGTAATTGCTATATCAGAAAGAATTTTTCTATCTAAGACAATATCTTTTTTTATCAAAGAGTTAATAAGAACAGAATACGAGACTCCTAATTCCCTAGCCCCAGCATTAATTCTTGCTATCCAGAGTGCTCTAAAAGATCTTTTCTTATTCTTTCTATCTCTAAAAGCATATTGTAAAGACTTGATATTAGACTGTTTGGCAGTTCTAAATAATCTGCTTCTAGCCCCATAATGGCCCTTAGTAGCACTTAGTACTTTCTTATGTTTTGCTTTTGCTGTTACTGATTTAGTAGTTCTTGGCATGATTTATCTTCTTATTAATTTTGAAGCCATTTTTAGAACTATACCTGATAGTTTATTTAAGCCTCTATTATGTCTTTTTCTTTTTGTGGACTGTTTAGTAAGAATATGGTTTCTATTTGCACTTTTGCTCTTAACAGAAGTACCTGTCTTCTTAAATCGCTTAGCAGCTCCAGAATGTGTTTTTAACTTGTACCCCATATTATTCTTCTTATAAAAATTTATATTTACTTCCTCTTCAAAGGAGAAAGAACCATTAGCAGCTGCCTGCCTTCAAGGGAAGGCTCTTGGTCAACTTGAGCTATATCTTCCAGCTCATCTCTCAGTCTATTCAACAGATTAAGACCCATGTCGCTGTTTAGTATTTCCCTACCTCTAAAACGGACGCTTATTTTAGTCTTATCTCCGTCAAGAATAAAGCTTTTTACCTTTTTTAATTTAATATTATAATCACCTACATCTGTTGAAGGCCTAAATTTAATTTCTTTAGTGGTATTTCTCTTAACTTTAACCTTTGAAGAAGATAAGCTTTTCTTCTTATCAAAGACGTGCTTGCCATAATCTAAAAGCTTACAAACAACAGGTGATGCATCGGATGGAGATACCTGGACCAAGTCAAGTGATGCCACTCTGGCTGATTCCAAGGCTACAGAGAAGGCAACCAATCCTTGTTTTTCCCCATTTGAACCAATAAGCATGACTTCACTAGCTCTAATTTTTTCGTTTATAGGAGTAATATTTTTCTTTTGAGAAGCTATGAGGATACCTTTAGAGGGTGACAAGAGATTATAATCATTAAGTACTAATTATAATGCTATTTATTTGAAGTTTAATGTTTACCATTTTGTGGTGGTGATTTTATACTAATTATCCTATTACGCAATAAAATTTTGCCTAGGGCTGAAGAAAAAGATGCTTCCAACTATCATCGCTTTTTTCATAAACCTCTCTTTTATTTAATCTTGAATCATGTCCTTCCCAGAATTCAAAGTAGTAAGGGGTAAATGAATAGCCTCCCCAAAAATTTGGGCATTTTTTTAAATCATCATTTTTTAAAGATTTATTATAATTTTCTTTAACTTGATTATAAGAATCTATTGGCTTTGATTGGCTAGATGAAATAGCTAGTGCATTTTTTTCTTCCGATCTATTAAAAAAATAATTTTGATTGTATTCGTTTGATTTTTTTTTTATTTTAGCCTTCATTCTAATTTGAATATTAATACTAGGCCAATATACTAATACGGCTATTTGGTTGTTAGAATTAAAAGAGGATGCTTTTGGAGAGTCATAATTACTAAAAAAAATAAACTCATCATTTGAAATAAATTTAAGATTTACGTATCTCGAATCAACCTCTCTTATCTCTCTGTTGTAAGAAGAAATTGAAATAGCCTCAATACCTTTTTGACCTGCATTTATAGCAGCATCATATTTGGATTTAAAAATAAGATAAGGTATTTCTAAATTTAAGTTATTAAATTGGATCATTGAATTAAAATTAAAATTTAAATTTAATTATATACACCTTATTACCAATTAAGAACTATAGAGACTAAACCTATAAATAAAAAAAGCTTCCTTTCTAAAAAGGCAATATATTAATAGTGCAGTAAATAAAAAAAAATAATTGGATAAATTTATTAAGTATGGATTTGAGTTCTTCTATATTTGGATAAGCAACCAACACCAATAAGTAGCAGTAATTGCCAATCTAGATAGCCCAATACCTGACCAGAAGAAAAACCCCAGACTAGGATTATGAATAAGGACTGAACAGGACTATCTGACTTTATCTCCCGAAAAAATAGCGTTAATAGAATTATCAGAAGAGAAAAACCAATCAAACCAAGTGACAAAATTATTAATGAGAATTTATCATATAAATTTCCTGAATGTAGTTGACTGGCATCCCCTAGAAAAGAAAATACATCTTGAAGCCAAATTTTTTGCATTCCCCAACCAAAGCCAAGTAATAAATCTAAAAAGCCCTCTTGAAAAAATATACCAATGGCGTATAAACCTCCTAGAAGCCTAGATCCAGTACTTCCCATTAAAGAATAATTAGTCAACAATGAAAAAATAGTATTAAAACGAAATAATAACGAACTAATGACATCATAAAAAAATAAGTAAGCAATTGGAGCACCCACGAAGAAGATTAAAATAAAGTTCTTTATGCTTGATTTAGTAAATAAGGCGCTATTATAAAAGCTTACACTTTTAAAATTAGAAGTTTCTAAAAAACGGTAGATCAAAAGAGAAAATATTCCTGTCATTGACATGGAAAGAAGAGTCAATAAAACAGCATATTTTTTTTTACTGACAGGGTGCCCACCATCGGTAAGTGAAAAAAATATGTATGAAAAAAATCCATAAAATCCAAGTTTTGATGGTTCATAAAAAGTTGCATATGGCCTAGTAAACGGCCCAAATGTATTATATGGGGTCCATCTATTATGACCATCAGTAATACCAAGACTAATAAAATCACTTAATTCCTTTAACCCTAAAGCTTGAAATAACAAATCCATTAAAACTATTAATAAAACAATACGAAAAGATAAGTAAAAGCCATCATAAATTGAACTAAACCCAAATTTTTCTATATAACCGACTGATATTATACAAATTGAGGAGCCTACAAGTGCTATCAATGAAAGTGCTTGAGCTCCAATGCTTGAAGTAAACCACATGTTAAAAACAATATAAAAAATAAAGAAGAAGTAAAAAATTGCAAAAATATAATAACGCCCACGAAGTATTGTTAAAATACCAAATAATGATCCCATTACCAACGAAGGGGTTAACGACCACTGAGGTCCTAGTTTAATGCCTAGGGTTGTGAAAGGAATAAAAAAGCCAAAAAGAAAATAAAGATATTTAGCAATCATAACTTTAGTTTCCATCTTATAAGAACAATAACAAAGCGTAAATACAATACATACCTATATCTAGGAAAATATTTAACCTGTATTGATGTCCACTCCCTCAATGCTTCAAATCGTTTCTTATTACTTACCCCACCAGTTGAGAAACGACCTAAAATATTATTGGAATAATATTGGTTGACATTTTTTAGATAGCTTTTAACTAAAAAATCCTGATCAGCGGCAATTACATAATTAGTATCATAATATCCAATATCTTTCCGTGAATGAAGTTCTTTCGAAATTAACATGCCCACAGCGTGAGCTGCAGCAAAAACTTGCACCCCACGCCAAACAATCCAACCCCCCTTAGGTCTAATTATCTTAGAATTCATTTCACAGTTAAAATTTATAATATCAGCCTGTGATTTTTGATTACGAATAGTTTTATTTGCTATTAATACTGCATCATGACGAAGCTCATCATCGTCACCAACGACTAAATAGTACTGATTTTCAGAAGATTTTATTGCAGCGTTAAGAGCATCATATAAAGATGAATCTTTAAGAACGTGCACTTGTGAAAAACTTAATTCTTTTATTAACTCAACAGTACGATCGGTTGAGCCTCCATCTGCAACATACCAAATAAATTCGTTTGATGTTTGTTTTTTTAGAGATTCTATCAGCACTCCTATTCTGCGTTCAGAATTAAGAGTTGCGCTTACAATCGATATCATTAAAAAATCCTTTTAAATAAAAAAATAATAAAGCCTCGTAATCCATAAATTTTAAAATATAATTTAAGACGTAGCTTTATTTTATATTTATGAACATCGCCTGAAGAGACCATCGGGTGCTTCATAAAATTTGCTTTGATCTGTATTGCTTTACACTCATTTTTAAGAAGCCTTGATAAATAAATGGGCTCATCTCCGATTCCCTGTGATGTTCCTGCGCCATAATTTTCAGGGAAGATGGCCTTCCTACCAAAATCAGATCGAACAATAATTTGCGGCGTTCCTACTTTGGATATCTGGTAATAATCCATCGAGCCTACTAAATTATCAATTTTATCTGTATTAATAATAAATGGTAAGAAATCGTTTGTGCATAAAATACCTACTATGGCTAAATCAAAATTTTGATTTTTTATGATGGTACGAATAATGCTAACTGCATTATCGGCAAGCAAAATATCATCATCCATAAACCAAATATATTCTCCATGGGCCTCAGATAAAGCTATATTTCTAGATGCTGCCGCACCAACTTTATTACTTGAAAGATATCTTGCCTTTGTTTTTAACTTTATTTTTTCAAAACATGCTTCTTTAGATGTTTGATGAATAATTAAGATCTCCACATCCTCACTTTTATCCAAATTTTTAGCCATGTTTAGCGCATCATTTAGGCGCTTGCCAACTGTTGAAATAGCAATAGTGATTGAATATTTTGGTTCCTTTAAATACATCAATCTATATCAACTCTCCCAATTGATTCAGCAGGGTTTCCTCCGATAATTGAGTTATTAGGAAAGCTTTTTGTTACGACTGAACCTGCCGCTATAACTGAATTGTTTCCAATCGTCACCCCTTTGCAAATAAGTGAGCCTGTGCCTATAAAGACATTATTACCAATAATTAAAGGTTTTGTTCTAGCGGGTTTAATACGATCCTCAATGATCCGATTTGATGAATGCACTAAATGAAAATCAGTATCAAATATAGTTACATTGGCTCCTATCAAACAATATTCTCCAATAGATACTGAGCTTTCGCTACAGACAACCAGACCACTTGCAGCCGTATTATTACCTATTTTTATAATTGCGCCCTTGCGCATCGTCCTTAGAATAGATGGCTGCCTAACGCCAAGTGCTGTATCTAAACTATTTGAAACAATTTTAACTGAGTCTCCGATAATGATATTTGAATCAATCGCTTCACTTAGAATTGGACGCCCCATGAATGTGCACTTCTTTCCAACAGCGCTAACCTCAAGAGAAGCTATTTTTGGCCAGAAAAAAAGACCAAGAAAGCGCCTAAAATAGTATCCTGAAATAAATAACTTAAAATATTTCATTTTCGATTAACCTTTTTTCTAATTTTTAAAAAAAGTAAAAAACACAAATCTCTAACACTCAATCTTCCATAATTCATTTTAAGCATTATCTGATAATTATTCTTTGAGTTATTTCTATTTTTAGAAATAATTCCTACCCCAAAAGTACTTTCATTTGACGAGCCAATTTGCAAAGGTGCCGGCTGGTTATAAATAGCAACAAAAGAGTTTTTGCGATCAAGGTCTTCATTGAAAGAAAGGCCAAAAATTTTATTTTTCGCTAATTTTTCTCCATATGTATCGACCTCAAAAGTTATATCATCTAAATCACTAAGAATTTTTTTTACATTGCTAGATGTCATTTCAAAAAAAGAATCATGAATTGACGAAGTCTCCAAGAAAGATGAAAAATGGTAATCTTTATTGCCCATCATTATTGGAACCATAAAGCTGTAATCAGCACTATTAACATTAGTACCCACATCACCACAATTCGTAGTTAAAGAGACTCTTGGATAAACAAAATAAAGATTATTAGCAACTATGTATTGCATATGTAACTTTAGCCATGATGAGTCAGGCCATGATAAGTAGTATGGGTGAATACTTTTTATACAGACATCAGGATTCTTATTGATTAACCAATTTTTAAAGTTACGCCACCTGTCTCTGCTCCATATTTGACCCCAGCTTTGCGCTACCTGTAAAAAAAAATTGTCGTATCCATCCTCATATGCAAAAAAAGGAAGATGATTTATTATATTTTTTCTATGGCTATAAAGAGAAATCCCCGCAATGTTGTCGCTGTTTTTATAAAAAGCTATTGCTTGATCCGAATAACTAACCATGAATGGTGAGACAATTAGGTCGTCTTCTAGAACTATTATATTTTCAAATTCTTCAGTTATGTCACCGCATTGCAAAACATGTTTTTTTAATCCCAATCTTTGAGGTGAGCTTACCACACGCTTTACCCCAAAATCCCATTCATAATTATTTGCAATTTTTTTAACTTCGTTATTATCAGAATAATCAATACTAATTATTAACGTCAAATCTTTATTTTCATATTTTAATTTATTTAAGCTTCCAAGAAGCCTAAATAGCGAGTTTGGTCGATTGTAAGCAACAATTACAATGGCTAAATCCTCTCTCAAGATTTAATTCCTTTTATGAAACAACTAGGCGAAGAACAAAGGTTCATTGATTCTCTAAGCTTTTCTTCAGGAGCATCCCACCAACAAGAGTCAGCTATCTCTTGACGCTCGTCGCTATCAAACCTATAACGTATGAATTTTGCTGGATTGCCACCAATAATTGCAAATGGCTCAACATCATTTACTACAACAGAGCCTGCAGCAATTATACTGCCATCACCAATCGAAATACCCTCTAACAATAGAGCACTTTCACCAATCCAAACATCATTTCCAATAAGAATAGATCTTTCCTGAATTAAATTATACTCAGAAAAAACTTCTGAATTTTTTTTAAGCCATGAAGAGCCGCACTGTCCTTGACTTGAATAGAATATAGGAGAGCTACTAATAAAATCTCGTGATGGATGCCTACCATATATAATTCTCACATTTGATCCGATAGAGCAAAATCGACCAACTAATGCATTGTTTAAAATAGAATTAGGTCCTATATATGAGTAGCTTCCAATTTCACTTGCAATGAAAGATGAATTTTCATGGAGTCTGCTCGGTGCTAATAATCTAGTATTATTATTTAGCTTTACGCCAATATCTATTGAGCAATCTGGGTTATTTAGACGTACCCAGCTTCTTGTGATAAAGAATGTGAGACGCCTCTTAATTAGCTTCAATAAATCCAGCATAAGCAAACCAATTTTAAAAAATAGTTCCTTATTATCGCATGAACAAGTCGAATCTTGTCTTGATTTTATTAAAAATACTTTTAATTATTATCTTTCACCACTTCTGGTTACACAATATTTTTTATAAATTTTAATGGCTGGATGTTTTAAAAACCAACAAAATTAATACTATATTTTTATATTAAGGGTCGTAAAAATTAAATTTAATTCTATGACTAAATAATCTTAATTAACTAAAAATTTTAACTTTAGCTTCTCCGTCGATTACTTTTTTATTATTCTGATTATAAATAACCGTCTCTAAAACAACAATTTGTTGAGCTTTAGATTTATGCTTAACTTTAGCCCAAATACGAATCTTGTCACCAATTCGAACAGGCATTAGGAATCTAATTTTTTGCTCATACAAAAGTGAGCCTTCTCCAGGTATCCTAGTGCCAATCATTGTTGATATAAATGATGCTGTAAGCATTCCATGAACAACACGGCCTTTAAAATTTGTTTTTGAGGCATACTCACTATCCATATGCAAAGGATTGTCATCGCCTGTTAATTCACTAAATGCTGTTATATCTTTCTCAGTTAGTTGGCGACAAAACTCATCTGTTTGTCCAATTTTGATTTGCTCAAAAGTATATTTCATATTGATAATATTAAAGGCTTTTCAGGTTTATAGAAATAGAGCTGCTCACAACATTAGACATCATAAATATAATTGCTTCACACAAAATCTAAATATCTATTTTTTGAAAGCAATACACAAAAATGCACCACTTTTAGCACAAATATTTCTTAAAAATCCATCAATAATGTTTCTTTTTCTATAAAACTTATACCCATCCTTATGCAAATAAGAATAAGTTTTTAAATACACAATTTCTAGGCCTAGTATTTTAGAAATATTACTTCGTAAATAGAACCCCTCGTTATACTCAGGGGGAATGTCAATAGCTTTCCAATTTCGATAAACACCATAATCAGTGATCGCATATATCATCTCTTTAGTAAATCCGTCTTTTACAACATCACTATCAATTAAATCTTGTAAAGACTTCGAAAGATTGTCATTTGAGGCTGTGTATGATTTAGAAAGGTATTTGTAAATAAATTTAAAGGCACTAGTTTGCCTGATTGTAATTTTTATTTTTTTGATCGGCTCTTTTATAAAACCCATACAGCTATAGAACAAATTAAGGGGTGTAAGATAACTTTGATTATTGGGTTCATAGGGTAGAAAAAAAATATCATCTTCATTCATATTATCTCGCAAACTCTTCCCAAATGACTCTAAATCAATAATGTGATGCAGGGTCGCATTCATAATAAATATTTTTTTAGTTTTAGAATGTCTGATTTTTTCCCAACAGTCCTCTATATAACTGTTCTCTATTTGTAGCCTATCATCCTTTACTTCAAGTTTATTACTCATATCTTTAGATGGCTCAATAAACCAATACTTGTTGTAGTTATAACCAATATCTTTAATAAGCTTATATGAAAAGCCTGTTCCAGCTCCTATATCAATGATATCGCATCCAGGCTCTAAATTTTTAAATATATCTTCGTAATAACGAGTTAAATTCCATGGAAATGTGTAAACCTCTGCAGCATATTTGTAATAATATTTATTTATTAAATCATGGAATTTATTTACACTGACATTACTCTTGTTACTAGCATAGGATTCATAGAGGTAATCTAACCTTCTTTTTTTATTTGATGTAGTAACTTTGTTTTCATACAAATCAATGAGTTTTACCTTATTTTTATTCACTATCAAGCCTCCAAATTAAGAATATACTCTTTAACCTAGGTTTTTCTCAGTTTTTTCTTTAGTTTTTTTTCAGTATAGCTATCATACTTGAAATCGTTAGTGAAAATACATAAAACATTATTATTACAGGTTTGAGCAAATTTACCTGAAAGAAGTTTATGGTCTTAAAAAATATGATGGTGTGAAAAATATGGGAGAAATAAACCATGACCTTTCATCCAGCATGATTGGGCTGTTAGTCATATTATTTATTTTAAAATATATAGGCGCCTTTGTTATTTTCTGTTTTTTAGAAAACATATGCGCAGGATTTAAACTTAATGTAATTCCTTGTTTATTTAATTCGTTGTAGATAGATTCAGAGTACTCACAAGATAAAAAATGAGTGAAAGATATGCTCATTCCCTCTGTTAAAGATAATTGATTAAATATAAATTGAGTCTCATTCAAATGCTTGTTTAAGATAATATAATCAATAACATCAAAATCATTAGTTTCATTGTTCTTTTGGAGTACTAAATACCCGACCAGTGTATTGTTTATATTTATCTTAAATTTTTTAAATTGAGTTTGACTGAACTTCCAGTTTAAGTACTCAATATTTCGATCATATGTGACTAATGTTTTATTGGCATCATTAAATTGATCAAAAAAACATTTGAAATTGTTATCAAATACATCAAATTTACATATAGATATATCTCTATTGGAATTTTTAGTTAGGAAGTGAGAGCATCTTGTCACGGTCATAGGGAGCACCCTTGTTAGGGTTAGGATTGCAGAGAAGATGATACCTAAAACTCCATTGAAAATTACTCTTTTTTTGCAAAGTAGATTATGGTATTTTTGATATAAACCTTTTAATCCGGTGTGATAAGTCGTTTTACAGGTAACGTCAATATTTTTGTACTTTAAGGCTTTCCATATCATTGGATGAATAGTTGAGTGCACAAAGACTATATCTATGCCATCTCCAAAGGCACTAGATGCGCAATTATCGATGAGTGGAATAATAGAAAATGTTTTTTTATCTTTGAAAGGCAGTAGTTTATTTCGAATGGACTCTGACAATACCCCATTAGAAATAGATCCAGCTAAAAAAAATTTTTGAGGTCCTCTTAATGGAAGTGGATACAAGCCAATATGACCTAAAATTTGCTCTTCATGTTCAACTACTGAGTTCCAAGATTTATTCAATGGGTTTTTATTATATTGAAAATCCCAAATGTCATATGTTGTAGCATAATTTTCACCTATCATCATATTTTGTTTGCACAGCTCAAATATTTGATTCAAATCGTCATTTTTTTTGAGTAGTCTTATATGCATATTCTTAATTGCAATATTACTGCACTTTTTCATTGATTATAGCCAAAATTATTTCGTAACTAAGAAGTTGAATAATTTCTTCATCATCAAATGTTATGCCAAAGCTTTGCTCTAGTCCCAAAATTAGATTCATATGCTGTAATGAATCCCAAGTTTTAATATTATCAGGTGATGATTCTGCATGAATTTCATCTTCAGATATTTTAAGAATTGTAGACATAATAGATTTTATTTTTTGTTCATTCATGGCAAGTACCTTTAAGAGTTAAAAATTATTGTTTTGAAATAATTAGGTTTTTGGGCAAATTCAGAGTTTTCTGCAGCAATATAATTTCTTATACCAGCCTCATTAGAAATTAATTTAAATCCAAAGTTGGAGTAAAAGTCTTCAACCTGTTTATTTTTTTGGGTTGGGATAAAGTTAGCATTATAAGAATTAACCTTTAAACTTTTAAGAACTTCTATACAAGAGTGTAATAACACCATTTCTAGCCCACGACCTATAGCTCTGCAACTTAATAGGAACGTGTCAAAGTGCGCCTCATCATCGACTAAATCAACTATTGCACACCCAACTATGCCCAAATTACCAAACCTATCTTCCAACTTTACAGTTAATACAATGCATTCCTTGCTATCTGTAAAAGCCTTGATATCAGATTCAGAGTATCGTTTTGTAGTTAAATTAAATTGATTTGTTTTTTGTGTTAGTTGGGCTATTCGGGAAATAGAAGAGCTATTTGCAAACTCCAGATGAGCCACCATATCTAGAGATTTTAAGTATGATTCAATATTTCCATCGAAACTTTCTCTAGAGTTTTTACGATCATTCTCTTCATGATATTGTTTGTTACGAAGTTTATCTTCTTTAGTATAAGAGAGAGAGTCAAAGAAACCGCATGTTGCCAATGCAGCTTTGTAATCAAGGCTATGGCGTTTATTTAGTTGAATGGTTTCTACTGAGGGAAGTCTATTATTTATCAAATTGATTTCAAATTCACTGTCATCTATAAATACAAAACTATCCAAGCCTATATTTAATTCTAAGGCTATTTTCTGAATATTTTGTGCTTTATCATCCCAGTTTATTTGATACGCAGAAATATGTTCTCGCTTTAAAAGCATATGAGGATGCTGATCAATTACTGACCATACATCCTCTTCATTATTTTTGCTACATATTGCAATAATTATTCCTCTATGATGAAGAGAGAGTATTTCTTGCTGAAACTCATAAAAAGCAGACCCTGGATAATCTGGCCCCAATTTAATACCATCTAAGCCATCTTCACCAACTATTCCTCCCCATAATGTATTGTCACAATCTAAGATTAAGCATTTCTTATTCTTCCCTTTTGAAGCCCGTATTAGCTTAAAATTATCAATCGCAATATTCTTAAGAGCAGCCAAAGTAAAAGGAGATTTAGCCATATGCCAATATCTATTGTCATAGAAATTAAAAATACCTAGAGTTGAGCGAATATTATTAAGATCAATATAATAGCAACTACTATGAGTGGATAGTTGTTTTTTTAAAAAACGGTTTAGACCCTCTATAACAGCATACTGCATTGATTCATTTCCAAAATCTAGCATGCCAAATGCAGGACTAATAGGCAATTCAAACCCATGCCAGCAAACAAGTGAGTTTGTTTTTGCTCGAATTCCTTTAAGGGCGGTATCAATAAAATTATGAATCAATTCTATTTCAGACTGTATCTCTTTGGGTGATAACTCTGTAAAGCGATAAATTAGTGCAGGAGAAAGTGTTTCCAATTTTAGAAATACCATAGTGCAGTCTGAATTTTTTTGTAATAATTTACTTGTTAATATATCTTGAAGAATATTGTCGTAATCTCCAAAAACCAAATTTGCTCTAAAGCCCATACATAAGGTTAAATACTCGATATATGGCTTGATTGGCTCCACAGTTATATTTCTTAGTATCGTTATATTTAATAACGGCAGCTCTGCTGATTGAAATTCATCAATGTAGCTTTCAAGATCAGATATAGGATTATTAATAATATTCAACTTTTAGTCCTTTTATTAAAGCATTATTTGGCCGCCACAAACTCTAAGAGTTTCGCCCGTTATAAATGAAGATTCATCATCCATTAAAAATGCTATTGATGAAGCTACATCACTTGGTTGTGCAAGGCGTCGCATTGGAGTCATCATTTTTGTAACCATTTTAGATTTTTCTGGAATGTCAGCAATCATATCTGTTGCAGTCATTCCTGGAGAAACACAGTTAACTCGAATGCCATTTGGACCCATTTCAACAGCCATAGATTTAGTAAATGAAATTAATGCCGCTTTAGCTAGACTGTAATGCATCATCTTTATTGGAGGAACGTTATCAGCATAGATACTGGCAATATTTACAATTGACCCTTTTTTATTTTCTATAAAATGTGGGATCAAAGCCTTGCAAAGGTTAAGGGGGCCTTGAATTTGTATATCTAAATGTTCTTGAAAATCCTCCCAATTAATCTCTAAAAAACTAAGGTAATCTATTGGAGCAGACGCATTATTAACTACTCCAGATATAACGCTAAATCTTGTTAGTGCTGCTGAAACCATTTTTTCGACAGAGGTTTTTTTTGTAATATCAGCTTGTATGCAAAATGCTCTGCCTCCTAAATCAATAATTTCTTCTACAACTTTTTGAGCATCATTTTTATTATTGTGATAATTTACAACAACTCCATAACCCTTTTTTGCTAACTTCAAAGCGGTTGCTGCACCAATACCTTTAGATGCTCCAGTAATAATGACTCCACCTTTTTTTTCTGTGATTGGTAATTGACCAGTTTTCATTCCAACTTCCTCTATTGTGGTTTGGTTTACAACTTTAACTTTAGCTTCTCCGTCGATTACTTTTTTATTATTCTGATTATAAATAACCGTCTCTAAAACAACAATTTGTTGAGCTTTAGATTTATGCTTAACTTTAGCCCAAATACGAATCTTGTCACCAATTCGAACAGGCATTAGGAATCTAATTTTTTGCTCATACAAAAGTGAGCCTTCTCCAGGTATCCTAGTGCCAATCATTGTTGATATAAATGATGCTGTAAGCATTCCATGAACAACACGGCCTTTAAAATTTGTTTTTGAGGCATACTCACTATCCATATGCAAAGGATTGTCATCGCCTGTTAATTCACTAAATGCTGTTATATCTTTCTCAGTAACCAGATGCAGAAACTCATCTGTTTGTCCAATTTTGATTTGCTCAAAAGTATTTTTATTGTCAGCTTTCATTTTAAAAAATTTACCTAATTAAAAAATAATGTAAGACTCTTATAGACTTTACATTGCCATTTAATTCTGAAGACTAAAATCTATTACCAACTCAATATCAATGAGTTTACGTAATTGCATTATACTATCCATTTATAATAAGGGCTTGAAAAAGATGAAATATTTAGCCTAGTAAATTGAAAAAAAGCTAACCCCAAAATATCTTTTAATCTATGTTTCTACCTACATGAATATCTTTAAAAAGAAGGTCAGCTAAAGAATTAATATGCTTTTTTAGTAAAAGATTATTATCCAAGCCACCAAAAGAATAAGAGCGAGACTTTACTAAAACCTCAATAATTGGGAAAGTCTCTCCATAGTCATCCAAAGAGTCAAGGTATTTAGCGCAAGATTGAACGTTGTCTAGTGAGGTATTTATAATCATATTTATTATTCCTGGAAGCTCATCAAACTTACCTACCTTATATATACCTTCAATTACCTCAAAAAAAGATGTGCCAAACATTACTGCTGGCTTACCAAGCATTGCTGCTTCAAAAGCAGAAGTGCCTGTCAAGGTTGCAACCCCATGACTTTGTAATATCATTTCTTTTATATCAGGTGCGCTTATCGGATCAATAAGCACAACATTGGGAAGGTGTACAATTTTTTTGTAAAACGAAAACTCTCTCTCACCAATCATTGCAGGGTGTTCTTTAACAAACAACATCATGCCTAAGGGGAGTGATTTGGAAATAGCTTCAATAACACTCAATTCATTCGGATAGAATGGAGCCTTAACTAATGTTGTCGACTCAGGTATGAGGTGCAAAGGGAAATATAAATAATCTTTTGATAAATCTGGTTTTATAAAATATTTATTACACTTAGATGCCAAAAATACATCTCTGTAAAAAACTTTTATAAAAAACCAGTAACTATCCATTAGGCTAGCTACCATTGGCTTTTTCTTAAAAATAGTGAGCTTTGAACGATTACTTTTCCATCGCTCTGTTAGTACACGAAGCCTGGACAACAAAGACCTCAATTTATATATAAAACTAGTTTTTTTATTTGAAGTAGAATTAAATGCATAATCAGGAATCATTATATTTTGCGATCCTCTAAAACTTAATACTTCTTCAATTGATCTCGAAGATGCTGGAATGGGAGACTGGTACGATCTTAAAAAATAGTTATCAACTTTTCGACCCATAGTTGTGGTAGGCAAAAATATAGATTTATATCTAGATGATTCTAGTGTGACATAGGGAACACCTACCAAATCAGAGACTAAAGCAAGGCAAGTTCTTGCTAGTTCAGATATATCAATATCAACTATTCGTGTATATTTGCCCTCAAAGAGAATTTTTTCTACCTTCTTAAAGACAAGTTGCAGCCAATATAACTGCTCAGAGTAGTTTAAATCTTTAAAATAAAACCTACCATGGTAAGCGGTAGTAAAAAGCTGAGTGCTCATTAATACAACCCCAAGTGTTACTTCTTGCATATAACGCAATTCTATATTTTTTAAATAGTCATGATCCAAGAATTCAGATGCTCTTTTATGATTATTCCAAAAACATTCGAGTTCATCATCAAAAGTATGAATTGTTATATTGTTTTGCTCTTTAAAATTTAAATACGAATGATTTTTTAGCGTTGTCTCTGTTGGATGAACAAAAATAGCCTCTACGCAATATCCTTGTTTTAAAAGCTCTGATGTTAAAATGGACATAGGGTATGTATATAGTTCTTTACACACTACAAGAACTTTTCCAAGATTTTCTTTTTTAGCTTCCATACTATCTCAATCAATAATCATTTAAAATACAGGCTGTTGATTATACTAAATGCCTTTAACCAAATAAAAAAGTAAAAAATAGCCATCAACCATGAAAAAATCTTTAGCCCTAAAATAAAGTCTGAAAAGAACCATGCCAATAGAAAAGAAAATACTGATATTACAAAGGCAAAAAGCTTATTTTTAAATATTATGTCCTGCCTATCATACACAAGAAAAATATTACCAATAGGTTCAATCACAGTTTTTCCAGTTAACCAAGGTAGCATCACAATCAACATTTCAGGACCACTTTTAAAAGAATCACCAAAAGTAAAAGTGAAAATATGTTCTATCAAAAGTAATATAGCAAAAGCCTGAATGAATGCATACATAAGTAGAATTTTTGTATACATAAAAAAAATTTGTTTTGGGTTACTATTAGTTCGGGCTTTATAAGAAAGATCAGAAAGAAAACGTTGGCTGAAATAGCCAAGTACTATCATCACAGGTGCAATTGTTAGCCTTATCACCACCCCATAGCTCGCAGCGATACTTTTACTAAAGAACTCGCTGGCTAAAAATATTGGAAGCCTGAAAGATGCAGTGCCAAAAAACTCAGCAACTGTTGAAAAACGAACAAGGTCAATATACTTTTTAGCATATAAGAACATGGTTTTCGAAGCATTTTTAAAAGAGAAATGTAACTTACTGGCTCGATATACAACAAAAAAAGATATTAATGAAATTGAAAAAGAGGTAAGTGAAGTTATTGCAATCATATAATAGGAGGTGACAACTCCAAATTTTGCATTCAATATCAAAATTATAGGCGCTATCGGTGCGCCAATAAAAATAATAATTGTATTGAAAATAATGCGTGATTGACGAATATTAATTGTGCTGAACAACCTTTTTAATCCAGCTGCAAAAATTGACAGTCCTAGAAAATAGTAAATATCAGAAATAAGGTAACCGGTTATTAGAGATGTTAAGATCGAAAAAATAACACATACAATGAAAGTTAAAGTAATTACAGACTGAACACTGCTATTTGCCTTTACAAGATGTACTGCTTTTTCATAATAACCCGTACATGCTATACCAAGTACTGCTGAAAGAGCTCCAAATGCAAAGTATTCACCAATCTCATTTTCCGGGTAAGCTTTTGCAATGTAGATGAAGCATCCGAAAATAATAATTTGACTTATTATATTCAGCAGAATGACTAAAGACCCTTCTTTTAGTAAATTTTTAATCAAATTAATCTCATGTATATATATATATCTAAAATTAAGAAATTTTTTAATATCTTAATACTTTTTTAGCAGTCCAGACGATCGGCCGTAACCTAAATTAATATATTCTACTTTTTTATAATTCATAAGAAACATTTTCTATAATATGATTAATTTATTCACTCTAGTTATTATTTATTTATCCCGGGCTTAATTTAAAATCATATCTTTTTTTAAATACAATGATAAGAAAGTCATATAAAAATCTAATAAGTACCATTTGCGCATATAAAAACATTGAAAATTACCAGCATGTCCAGCCACCATCAACAACAAGATTTGTTCCATTTATATAAGTCGATGCGTCAGAGATTAGAAATGACAGAGGTCCCTGTATTTCTTCAGGCTGCCCAATTCTTCCCATTGGTATTTTTTTGGAGAGGGCAGAAATTAAAGACGGATTATTTTTCTGCACTTCATCTGAAGGAAATGGTCCAGGTGATATTGAATTTACACGAATAGCCTCATGACCAAATTCGCAGGCTGCATATCGCGTCCAATGAAGAAGTGCAGCCTTTGATGCACCATAAAAAGGAGGGTTAGAAAATTTTTTATTTACGTAAATCCTTTGGTCTGGGCTAACCATTCCATACATTGATCCAATATTTACAACAGATGCATTACCGCACTCACGAACAGCTTCCCGCAACGATGGTAATGCAGCTTTTAGTAAACGATGTGCAGATATAACAGAAATCTCAAAGCTGTTTCTATAACTATCCTCAATAGCAGTTTCAACTGAACCAGCGTCACCTGAATATGCATTATTCACCAAACCATGCAAAGGTGCACTGCCATAAAGCTTAAACCACTCAAAAACAGCTTTCTCATTATTAATATCAAAAACTGCAGGCGTAGCTTCATACCCTGCATTCAATAACTCAGCAACATATGTTTCAACATCATTTTGATTACGGCCATTAATGATAACGTGAGCGCCGAGTTGAGCCACTCCTTTCGCCATAGATCGTCCTAAATAGCCAGTCGAACCAGTTATAAACACATTTTTTGATTCAAGAGAGAAGTGCTGGGGAAACTTTTTCATTAATGGTGATTCCATTGAGATGGGTTAAGTGTTTGAGTTGATATATGAGGTCGATCTAGGGTTATCATTTTATACATATCAGCACTCCAATCATCATGATCTAATTTTACAAGGTTTTCACAAAGTTGCTCATTCGTTTCTACCCCAACAACAACTCCATCGACCCAATTTTGAGAACATACATATCGCAAAGCTAAGCCCAATAAATCACCATCTGCAAAAACTTCAGCTTTGTTTTGAAGCCAGTCGATAACCTCACCAGCATTTAAGCAATTAGCCCTCTCCCATAAATCAACCCGTTTAGATGTTATCAACCCTTGAAGAAGTGCACTTCTAGCATGAACTATAAGTTTACGATCTTGGCGGACGCTTTCAATACGTTTTACAACGTTTTCCCAACGATGATCTAGAATGTTAAATGGTAGCTGAATAAATTCTACCTCAGGAAAATTTAATGCCATCATTGCTTCTTCAGGTGATTGAACAGAAACACCTAATTGATTTATTACATTTAATTTTTGAAGCTTAATAAGTTCATTCCATGCAGCACCGCCCCATTCAGTTAGGTGCTTTGCTCGATGTAACATTACTACATCAAGAGATTTAATATCAAGAAAATTACAGGATTTATATACACTTTGTTCAACATAGGTTTTAACCAATTTTACATCAGTGTTTATAAGGCAGTCGTCTAGAGGTGCTAGTTTTGTTATAATAGTAGCGCGACTACTCCAATTACCTGTTAAAGCTTTACCCAAAACTCTCTCACTTTCACCATAAGCTCTAGCTGTGTCTATATATTGAATACCATTTGAGATCGCAGTTTGAACTATCGAATTGACTTCAAGTTGTGAGGGTTGCCCTATTTCATTAGCCAAACCATAGTTCATTCCAAATTGTGCAGTACCTAGAACTAAATGCCTAGCATTTTTTGATGATAAAACTTCGGGAGATAGTTTCTTTAAAATGGTTAGCAATTTAGATAAAGAAACTTTCTCAGGATCATCTGTACCCAAAAATAACTTACAAATGTGTAAATAATCATCTAATGTGTCTACAGTACACCTATAATTATACATATTTAGGTCACTATAACGGTCAAAGTATGTTTGACCAAACCTCTCAATTACTTTGGGTGTAACATGCTCACGATCAAATAAATCTTTAGCTTGGCTTAATGCATATCGTAAATGGCCAACAAGAGTTATTTCTGCACTTACACCATAAGGCAAACCAGATATTTGCCCTCCAGAACATAGATAATCGAGTTCTTTTTCAGTAAAATCTTTAAGCATTTCGTCTAAAAATTGGCCATCAGGTAAAACATTATCTCCAGTGAGTCTGATGACTATTTCGTCATCTGCCATAAATTCTAACGCATCAACAAAACGTTTTAGAGTGTTATCTAGATCACCACGAAAATAGTCAATATCCCATTTCTGAAGAACATCGCAAAGAACATCGTCTGTTGATTCATTAGAAGTTACAACAATAACATGATGACCTGTATTAGCTGCACGTTTAGCTGCCAATACGATTAAGGGAATACCTACTACTGGAAGTAGAGCCTTAGCAGGCAATCGAGATGAATTTGTTCTTGCTTGAATTAAAAGTGTAGTCTTCATTTAAGAACAGATTCTAAAATTTTTACAACATTATCCTGTTGTATGTCTGTAAGTCCTTGAAACATTGGTAGACTAATTGCTTCACTATAATATCGTTCAGCCTCCGGGTAATCACCCTTTTTGAAACCCATATTTTTAAAGTAAGGTTGAAGGTGAACTGGTATGTAATGCAAATTTACACCTATACCTTTTTCACGCAAAGATGAAAAAACCTGAAGATGAGTTTTATTGATTTTATCTAAGTTAAGACGAATAACATAAAGATGCAGGCCACTATAGCTATCAGGATTTTGAACCGGCTTTGTAACCAATATATTATCAAGTAAATTATCATAGCGTTTAGCCAATGCATGGCGACGACTAACAAATGCATCTAGTCGACCCATTTGACTAATACCCAAAGCTGCCTGCAAATCAGTCATTCTATAATTGTACCCAAGCTCAATCTGCTGGTAGTACCATGGACCATCAGGTTCTTGAGTCATAAGCTCATGGTCTCTTGTTATACCATGACTTCTAAAAAGATTCATTTTTTTAGCTAATTGCCTATTATTAGTCACTGCCATACCTCCCTCAGCAGTAGTAATAATTTTGACAGGGTGAAAGCTGAATACGGTAATGTCGCTATAGTGACTATTTCCAATAAATTCTTTTTGATATTTGCCTCCAATAGCATGAGAAGCATCCTCAATTATTTTGAAGCCATATTGCTGTGAAAGTTTATAAATAGATTCCATATCACATGGCTGACCACAAAGGTGAACGGCGACCAATATCTTTGGAAGCCTGTTGAGGGCCTTAGCAGAAACTAACTTTGCCTCTAAAGCTTTAGGACACAGATTGTAGGTCTGAGGATCAATGTCAATAAAATCGACCTGTGCGCCGCAGTAAATTCCACAGTTAGCCGAAGCAACAAATGTAACGGAGCTTGTCCAAAGCCAATCTCCTTTTCCAAGGCCTAATGCCATACAGGCAATATGAAGAGCACTTGTAGCACTATTTACAGCAATAGCATGCTTGGCTCCAATTTTGTTAGCTATTAATTGCTCAAAAATAGGAACTTTTGGGCCCTGTGTTAAAAAATCAGATTGTAGGACATCTATTACTGCATCGATATCAGATTGATTAATATCTTGTCGGCCATAAGGGATACTGCTTTTCAATTTATAACTCTGGGTCTTTATGAATATGTTTTGCAATTAGTTGTTGAAGGCTGTCAATAGTTTCCCATTGAGTGTTAGTACCTGAGCTATACCTGAAGCCAAAAGGCACTTTTGTAGCTTTGTGATGCTTCATAAAATCTTCTTCTGTGTAAGTAAATGAAATAGAAGGCAAAATTGCATAATAAATCCCTAAATCAATGGTATTTAAAGAATCTGTATCAGTTATCATCTCTTCGTGAAGTTTTTCACCAGGTCTAATTCCAACAATTTCCATTTTGCAATCAGGTGCTATTGCATTCGCTACATCTAAAATTTTATAGGACGGGATCTTAGGCACAAATATTTCACCACCAAGATGATTTTCCAATGCATACATAACCATGTCTACACCATCCTGTAAAGAAATATTAAAACGAGTCATTTCTTCATGTGTGATTGGTAGAGTTCCATCATTCTTTTTCTTTAAAAAAAATGGAATTACTGAACCTCTGGAACCCATTACATTGCCATAACGCACAACACTAAACCTTATTTTTTTTGAACCTCTTATATTATTTGCTGCAGTAAACAGCTTGTCTGAAACAAGTTTTGTTGCGCCATAAAGGTTTATAGGGGCGCATGCTTTATCCGTTGAGAGAGCTACAACATCCTTAACGCCGCATTGAAGGGCTGCTTGGATTACATTTTCAGCACCATCTATGTTGGTACGAATGCATTCGGTTGGGTTGTACTCAGCGGTATCTACTTGCTTAATAGCAGCCGCATGAATAATTACATCAACACCTTCACAAGCCTGCAGCATACGATCGCGATCACGAACATCACCTATAAAAAACCTTAGCTGTGGAAAATTAGATTGGGGATACATTAACCGTACCTCAGATTGCTTTAATTCATCTCTAGAGTAAATAATAATTTTTTTTACCCCTTTGTATTTTTTAATAATAGTTTGGATAAACTGCTTACCAAAAGACCCAGTTCCACCTGTAATTAAAACTGTCCTAGCATTTAACATATAATCTGCCTCTTAAAGATAAATAATTAATAATAAGCTTTTTAAACTGAAGATACTGACCATCATATAATAGTATCTTTAAAAGCTGAATACGCAAATTTTAAACCATCCTGCATACTTACTTTTGGTCTCCAGCCAAGATTATAAAGTCTTGAAGAGTCCATTAATTTCCTTAGTGCTCCATCCGGCTTAGAGCTATCCCAGTTGATTTTTCCTAAATAACCAATTTCCCCTGCAACTAATTCAGTTAATTGTTTTATTGAAATATCTAATCCTGATCCTACATTGATATGAGAAAGCATTTTTTCAGTCGATTTGATATATTTTTCATAAGATAGCTGCATTATATATATCGATGCTGAAGCCATATCATCCACGTATAAAAACTCCCGCTTTGGAAGGCCTGAACCCCATGCAGTAACTGCGGGAGTGTTGTTATTTTTTGCATCATGAAACCTACTAATCAAGGCAGGGATAACATGAGAATTTTTGGAGTGATAATTATCTCCTGGACCATATAAATTTGTAGGCATGACACTTCTATAATCTCGCCCATATTGACGATTATAACTTTCACAAAGTTTTATTCCTGCAATTTTTGCAATAGCATATGGCTCATTGGTGGGCTCTAAAACACCTGTTAGTAAAGCATTCTCTGCCATGGGTTGTTTAGCATTTTTAGGGTAAATGCATGATGAACCTAAAAATAATAACTTCTGAACACCGTTTTTATGCGCAGCATTTATGACATTTGTTTCTATCATCAAATTTTCATAAATGAAATTAGCAGGATATTCATTGTTTGCATAAATTCCACCTACCTTTGCTGCGGCTAAGTAAACCTCATCAATATTATTAGTTTCAAAATACTGGTCTACAGATCTTTGATTAGTAAGATCTAGCTGGGTTTTATCGGCTGTTAAAATATTATTTAAATGGTTAGCTTTAAGTTGCCGAAGCAGTGCTGAACCAACCATGCCGTTATGGCCTGCAATAAATATATTGACCAATTTTTTTATCCCTCCAACTGTAAAGAAATATCGTAACCATGATCTTTAAGAAGCTTGATACGCTTAGCCTCCTGCAGGTCAGATTTAATCATCTCTGCGCACATATCCTGTACTGTAATTTCGGGAGTCCAGCCTAGTTTTGATTCTGCATTTGATGGATCGCCCAGCAGAGTTTCTACCTCAGCAGGTCTAAAATATCTAGGATCAACTTTAATAATTACATCTCCAACTTTTAGCTCAGGAGAATCATGCCCTACTATCTTCGTAACAACTGCCTTCTCGTTTTCTGCTTCCCCTTCAAAATCAAGCTCTATGCCAAGTTCTGCAGCAGACCATTTAATAAACTGACGTACTGAATATTGTAAACCTGTAGCAATAACAAAGTCTTCAGGAGAATCCTGCTGAAGCATCATCCACTGCATTCTTACATAATCCTTTGCATGTCCCCAATCTCGAAGTGCATCCATATTGCCCATATACAAGCAACGCTCAAGACCCTGAGCGATATTACAAAGACCACGGGTAACCTTACGAGTAACAAACGTCTCTCCTCGACGAGGTGACTCATGATTAAATAAAATTCCATTACAAGCATAGATTCCATATGCTTCTCGGTAATTAACCGTTGTCCAGTAGGCATATAGTTTAGCTACAGCATAAGGAGATCTTGGATAAAAGGGAGTGGTTTCTTTTTGTGGAGTCTCTTGAACTAAACCATAAAGCTCTGAAGTGGAAGCTTGATAAAATTTAGTTTTCTTTTCTAATCCTAAGAACCTAATCGCCTCAAGAAGGCGCAAAGTCCCGATTGCATCTACATCAGCTGTATACTCTGGAGATTCAAAGCTCACAGCTACATGAGACTGTGCACCAAGATTATAAACTTCATCAGGCTTTACTTCTGATAAAATACGAGTCAGATTGGATGAGTCAGTAAGATCACCATAATGAAGAACAAAATTCTTATTACTTGAGTGAGGGTCTTCATAAATATGATCAATACGCTTTGTATTTAGTGAAGATGCTCGACGTTTAATTCCATGAACTTCATAATCTTTCTCTAGTAAAAATTCTGCCAAGTAAGAACCGTCTTGACCTGTTACACCTGTAATTAATGCTCTTTTTTTCATTCTATATTCACCCTCTATTTATTACATATAAAAATTTAGAAATGCTTATTTAGTCTCTCTTCCATAGACATCTTCAAATCTAACAATATCATCCTCGCCTAAATATGAACCAGACTGGACCTCTATCAATTCAAGCACAACCTTCCCTGGATTCTCAAGCGCATGCACAACCCCAACAGGAATATATGTAGACTCATTCTCTGATAGTAAAAAAGTTTTTTCACCATTAGTTACTTTTGCAGTCCCAGATACAACTACCCAATGCTCTGCTCGATAATTATGCATCTGAACGCTTAGCTTAGCCCCAGGATTAACAGTAATTCTTTTTACCTGATATCTATCACCATGATCAATTGAATCATATTTACCCCAAGGACGATATACTTCGCGGTTCAATTCCCACTCAGTCCGTTTATTAGCTTTTAATTTATTAGCAATAATTTTTATATCTTGGACACTATCTCTGTGAGCAACCATAATTGCATCTTTCGTAGAAATAATTATTAAATCATCTACGCCAAGAGTTGCAACCAGTGTTCCATCAGTTCTGATAAAAGAATTATTGGTATCTTGCAATAAAATATCTCCATGAGTTACATTGCCGCTCTTGTCTTTATCACTAATATCCCAAAGAGCTGACCAAGAGCCAATGTCACTCCAGCCTGCATCCATAGGAACTACAACCGCATCAGATGTTTTTTCCATTACAGCATAGTCTACTGAATCACTCGGGCAATTGATAAAACTATCTTTATTGATTCGAAGGAAATCTAGATCCAACTCAATTCCCTCAATTGAAGCTTTACATGCATCAACAATATCTGGTCGGAATTTTTGTAACTCTTTAAGATATCGGCTTGCTCTAAATAGAAAAATACCACTATTCCAGAAATAGTTTCCTGAATCTAGATATTTTTTGGCAACTTTAGATGTGGGCTTTTCTTCAAATCTATCTACAGAAAAACCTTTACCATCCTCTTTTCCTTTTTTAATGTATCCATAACCTGTATGGGGCTGACTTGGGGAAACACCGAAAGTTACCAACTTTCCAGATTCTGCTAATGGAATAGCATTGTTCACTGCTTCTATGAAAGCATCGTCATCTTGAATTACTTGATCAGCAGGTAGAACGAGCAATAATGGATCGTCATCAGCCATTAATGCTGCGAGTGCAATAGCGGGAGCAGTATTGCGACCTATTGGTTCCAAAATAATTGTACCAAGCTGATTAATTTCACGCAGTTGTTCTGCTACAAAAAATCTATGTTCTTCATTACAAATAGTTGCTGACATTTTAATACCCAGCGGTTTCAATCTCTGCATTGTAGTCTGCAACATTGTCTCAGACCCATTCAAAACTAAAAATTGTTTTGGATGCCCTGCTCTAGATAATGGCCAAAGCCTGGTTCCTGATCCGCCGGCCATTATTACTGCTTTAATCATTATTAATACCCACCTATCCTAAATAAAAATATAATCTTTTGCATATTCCTAATTATCTCCAAAAAGATCCCTTGAAAAACATTTTTCTCCTACATCTTCTAAACAATCTGCCTTCCTGTTGGTCAAAATTACATCACTAAGTTCTTTAAAATTGCCGATATCTGTAACAATTTTTGAACCAAAATATTCTTTCTCTTCAAGCTGGGGCTCATAAATAATTACCTCAACTCCTTTTGCTTTAATTCTTTTCATTACTCCCTGGATAGCAGATGATCTAAAATTATCACTACCTGCTTTCATTACAAGCCGATAGATACCAACTACATTCGGGCTACGTTTAAGGATTTCTTTAGCAATAAAATCCTTACGAGTAGAATTTGATGACACGATTGCCTTTATAAGTGACTGAGGTATATCATGATAATTAGCTAGGAGCTGCTTCGTATCCTTTGGCAAGCAATAACCGCCGTAACCAAAAGATGGATTGTTGTAACCGCCTCCTATCCTTTCATCAAGACACATGCCATTGATAATACTTTTAGAATCGAGATCATAAGATAGCGCAAATGAATCTAACTCATTAAAAAATGATACTCTCATAGCTAGATAAGTATTTGCAAATAACTTTACTGCCTCAGCTTCAGTGGGTTTCATAAATAATATTTCTGGGTTTATTTTTTCCGCACCCTGCTTCAGCAAATATGCAAATTCTGCTGCAGCCTCACACTCGCTACCCACAATTATACGTGAAGGATATAGATTATCTTTGAGCGCACTACCCTCTCTTAAAAACTCAGGGGAAAAGATAACTTGTGAAGTTTTAAACTTTTCTTGAATAGATTTTGTGTGGCCAACTGGGATGGTTGATTTAATTACAATAAGAGCATCTTGATTAAACTTGAGAGCTTCCTGAATTGAAGTATCCACCGAACTAGTATCAAAATAGTCTCTTTGAGTGTCATAGTTAGTTGGTGTTGCCACAATTACAAAGCTAGCTCCTTCATAGGCAGTTTTTGCATCCAATGTTGCAGATAAGAATAAGTCTTTTGTAGCTAAGAATAATTCAATTTCTTTATCCGCAACTGTAGACTGTTTGTTATTAATCTTTTTAACTCTATCAGGGTCGATATCAAGCACGATAACATTATTATACTGAGCCAATAGAACAGCCAAGGACATGCCTACATATCCAGACCCAACTATAGTTATTTTTGTTTGTTGTACCGACATAATTAAATTTTTATAGTAATAATATTAATATGAGTTGATTTTTTTTGAATAATTTAGAAACTTTAGAAAAAAAACTTTTTGGGACTGATATCTGATAAAAAACATAATTAAAAAAAATGCTAACTATGAGAGTAAGATTTTTTTAAGAAATGAAATGCTAAAGAGCCAATAACACTTAACATCAAACCTATCATAGTAAATAAAATAACAATTTTTGACCTCTGAGGCTCTGCTCTGGCTTCTGGAACTATCGGGGAATCTAAAACTTTAAATATATAGTTTTCACTTGCCTCAACCATCATCAATTGTTTCATTTGCTCCTGTTGAAGTGAAGATAGAGCTTTCTTTATTTCTTCATATTTTACTGTTGGAGCTAAACTATTTAAATACTTAACTGATTTCATGGCCTCTTGCTTGTCCTTCTCTCTCATAACATAATCTATACGATCAATAATGAGTTGGACCCATTGCTGAGCAATAAAAGGTGACTTGTGCTTAATAGATAATGATATGAAAAGCGAGTCATTGCCTTCCTCAATGCTAATAATATTTTTATAAATTATATAAGCTTCTTGTGGAGAGGGGATAATGGATTTTGGAGGCTCAACCTTCCTTACCCATTTGTTAGATTCTATATTAAATATATTCTCCTCATATGCAAGAGTATTGTTTTCTTGATTCCACTCTTTAACAGCTATTAAATTTTCAAGCATGACATTGGGTAAAAAATGATTTGAAAAAAACTCGAAAGATTGAATTCTTGCTATAGCTTCTTTAGATTTTGAACCTGACTCAGAGGGAAGAGAAATCCCAGCTAAACTTGCCATTCGTGAATACTGTCCTATAACTCTCCCTCCAGAACCACTTTCTACTGGCATCATTACAGCCTTTGATTTATATATGTTAGGGAGCATTAGTGCATATTGAATAGATATAAATGCGAAAACTGTTGTTATTCCTAAGATATAAAATTTTCTGCTCCACAGCACGAAAAATAGTTCATATATATCAATTTCGTTATCATAATTATTATTCGATTGATCACGTTGTAAGTTATTCATATTTCTAATGTAAAATCTAGTATTTTATTATACTCCTCAGGCTTTATCTTTAAAAATTATTTAGTTAAAAAAATATCTTAATTTATATGCCTTTTGTAGTTAAATTAACACATATTTTATTTTTTTCTGAGTTGAATCAATTGTCCACTTTGCTGAAACCAATATTTATAAGCGATTTCATACAATAGTTTGCTTTGCCCAGACTAATTTTGTATTTCTTTTCTATAGGTCTTTAGCTGGTATAAAAAAAATTTTCTATATCTATCATGAGCAATAGATTAATCTCATTCAAAGGCTTGTAAAAATTGGTATGGATTTTAATCATTATATAGCGCCTTGCAAAAAAAATTAGGTAATTTTAAAGATATTTTTATAATTAAATAAATATCATAGCTTGTAGATCTTTATTATTAATTGCAATTTATATAATAAGTATATGTGGTACCCGAGGCCGGACTTGAACCGGCACGATATTTCTATCGAGGGATTTTAAGTCCCTTGTGTCTACCAATTCCACCACTCGGGCATATTAATTGGTACCAAATTTAGTTCTTCATTATACTTTTATATAATTAAAAGTCTTTAAAAAATAATGGAGGCTGAAGCCGGAATCGAACCGGCGTTAACGGCTTTGCAGGCCGCTGCATAACCACTCTGCCATCCAGCCAGATTAAACAAATAGTATTGTATACATCTACAAGAAAAAGTAAAAATATTAATTAAATTTTATCTATTCTTCCTATTTGGTCATCACCACAATCAATTGCATATATCGGTAGTTAATTTTTCTTAAAAGAATTTACTGTATATATAAATCCTGTATATAAAGTAATGGAAAGAGAAGCAAATAAAAGAATATTTGCAATATGAATAAGCAGCATATTATTTATAGTTAATGCAAGAAGGTAAACACTAATAGTAAAAAGCTGAATTGTAGTTTTTATTTTAGCTAAAAAAGTGACCTTAGTGGCATCACTCTTATTATTTCTAGCATTTAAATCTCTTAATGCTCCAACCCAAATTTCTCTTGTAATAATTAGAGCTGCAAAAAATCCAATCATATAACTTGAAAGGTTCACTGCCAAACCAAAAAAAACAAATACTACTAAAATTTTATCAGCTATTGGATCGAGAACCTCTCCAAGCTGAGATACTGCATTATATTTTCTTGCTAAGTAACCATCCAACCAGTCTGTTAAGCTAGCAATATAAAACAAGATTAGTGCTAGCAAATAACCATCCGCAGACATCAATAAAAGAAAAATAATTGCTGCTAATACAATTCTTGAAAATGTTAGAAGATTTATAAAAGTAACCATTATTTGATGTTTTGTTTTATTAGTTTGGCTATTTTGTCATTAATGCCTCTTACAGTCATTAAATCTTCTATATTTGCAGATTTTATGTTTTTTAAACTTTTAAATTTTAGAAGTATCTTATTTTTTAATGCAGGGCCAATGCCTGGGATTAAGTCTAGTTGTGATTTTTTTATAGAGCTCCTTTTCTTCTTTCTTTGAGCAGTTATTGCAAATCTATGTGACTCATCTCTCATTTCCTGAAGAACGAGATATGCTTTTGAATATTTGTCTAATTCCACAATTCCATTACCTGCTAATATGGTTTCTGTAGCTCTTACCCTGTTGGTTCCTTTTACAATTGAAATAACCTCAATATCATTATAGATAGATTTATCAATTACTGATTTGCTATATTTCAACTGAGTTTTTCCACCATCTATTAAAATAATATCTGGCTTAATATTAGGATCATCATAATACTTTATTCTTCTTTCAAGCACGTGTTCCAAGGAACCTACATCATTGCCGGACAGCTCTCTAGGAATATTAAAAGTTCTATATTCCTTTTTTTGAGGGCCTTGATTGGAAAATACCACGCATGATGCAACAGCATGTTCTCCAGAAATATGACTAATATCATATGCCTCAATTTTTTTAATATTATCTTTTAAATTCATAGCATTTTTAAGCTCATTAAACGCAAAGGTGTATTTATCCTCTTTGCTTATATGATTTTGTATAACTTGTTTAGCATTTATCTTACAGAGATTAAAAATTGGTCTTATTGATTTATCAGGGGTATGGGTTAGATTTACTTTAACGTTATATTTTTTTTGAATTACTTTGGATAAAAGATCTTTTGATTTTAGTGCATCAGTAGACATAATTTTTTTTGGGATATCTGACTGATTATCATAAAAATTAAATACTGCGCTTTGATAAACTTCCTCTAATGACTCATAGTGAGCCTGTTTTATAAGATGAGTTTTCGTCCCTCTTATTTTTCCTCTTCTTACAACAATAATGCATATGCCTAGATAGTTGTCTTCTGCATGGACAGAAAAGATATCAACATCCCTAGCCAGAGTTACAACGGACTGCTCTTCTCTTAACAGTTGAAGTCTTCTGAGCCTGTCTCGGATCTCTGCTGCTTTTTCGAATTGAAGCTTTTCTGATGCTTTTTCAATGTCTGAGGTTAGTTTATTGATAGTTTGATTATCAGAAGAGGAAAGGTAAGATTTTGCACTAGCAATATCCTCGAAGTAATCTGTTTGTGATATTTTTTTCACACATGGAGCTGAGCATCTTTTCATTTGAAATTCTATACATGGACGAGTTCTATTGGTAAAAGTTGTATCACTACAATTTCTTACTTGAAAAATTTTTTGGATTTCTTTGATGGATTTCTTAACTGCTTCGGAGCTAACAAAGGGTCCAAAGAATTTGGAGTCAACAGCTTGCTTTGTTCTCTTTGAGTAAATACCTGGATACTCATGATCTAAAGAAAAGAAAATATAGGGATATGTTTTGTCGTCTCGTAAAAGTATATTAAATTTTGGTTTATTTTCTTTGATCAGCATTTGCTCTAGCAAAAGAGCCTCAACTTCATTCTTTGTTGTAAAAGTTTCTATATTGTCTGTTAATAATTTTATTTGTGAAGTTTTACGATCTTTAAATGAGTTACCAAAATAGCTTGAAACTCTTTTTTTTAAATTTTTTGCTTTGCCAATATAAATAATTTCATGATTGCTAAAAAATTTATAAACTCCAGGTGTGCCCGGAACCTTTGTAAGCTCAACCGCCATGCTCATCAAGATATTTGTTGGTAAAGATTTTCCCTGCACTAACCCCGTACTGATCAAATGGATTTATTTCTAGCATTTGGGAAGTTATAAAAGTTCTATGCTCCCATGAGGCGATCAAGTATCCAAGATTAAATGGGTTCAATGTCTTTAGTGTAAATAAATTTGTAGGTACATTAGAATTTACTTTTTCGTAGTCTTTTAGGTCTGTATTATCCCCGTTAGCTAACAAATTTGCCTGGGTCTGTGACTGTGCAAAAAGTAATCGATTTTTATCCTTATAGTCTTCAATGTTAAAAATATCCGCACATACCGACGATGTTCCTTGGTGTAGTAACTGGAAATAAGAGTGCTGTGCGGTTGAGCCAAAACCACCGAATACTATTTGACCCGTTTTTTGGAATAGTGAATTCTTGCTTGGTTGCTTCCCTATTGATTCCATTTCTAACTGCTGGGCATAATCATTAAAAAATCTCATTTTCCAACTGTATGTTAGTAACACTCTTGTTTCTCGGTGCATGTAATTGCTATACCAAAGATCACTGAATGAAAGAGTTTTAATAAAATCTTTGTACTCGTTATCATATAAAAATTGGTTATCTGCCTCTCCTCCACCTTTTAGGAATTCTATAAAACCTTTACCAAGCTCCAAAATTGCAGGAAGTGCAATAGGAGACCACATTGAATACCTTCCACCAATTTCGTTTGGAAAAGTAATCATATTATTAAAACCAAGTTCTTTTGCTTTATTTGGTTGCGAGGTTATTGCGATAAAATGATCGTTAAATTTACAATTTTGTAGTACCCAGTTTTTTGCAAGCCCAAGGCTTTGAAGGGTTTCATCTGTGCTAAATGACTTAGATGAAACAATAAAAAAGGTTTCTTCTTGAACCAGCGGCTCAACAGTTTCATTGAACTCAATATGATCTGGTCCTGTTAAAAAAATATGATTGAAATATCTTGTACTTGAATTAGTTAAAGTTTCTACAAGCAGCTTAGGGCCTTCGAAAGAACCACCAATACCAATAGTCACAATATTTTTAATACCTTTGTCTAAAAGCTTAGTCCTTAGCTCAATGCAATCCTGGATTGAATTTCTGCAATTTTGTAATAGCTCATCTGACTGAAAATTATTAGGATTTTCTATGAAAATATCGCGATATATGTGATGAAGAGCTGACTGCTTTTCTGTTACATTTACATGTTCTCCATGAAATAAATCCTTAATACCCTGATCAATATCTAAGCCTTTATAGATTAAATCAAATAAACTAAATATTTCTTTGTTAAAGCCTTTTAAGAGAGATTTGTAATCTAATGCTTTACTATTAAAAGAGAAGTTAAATATTGTGCCATTAGTATTTTGAGACTTTTCTTGGAGCTCTTCTTTGATATTCATATTAATTTATAGAGTTGAATATATTTTTAAGTGCGTTTTGGGAATCTGGAGCTTCTGTGATGGGCCTTCCTATTACTAAATAATTAGCCCCAAGCTGAATAGCCTTTTGTGGTGTCATTACTCTGCTTTGATCATCATTTAAATCAGACAAACGTATTCCTGGAGTAATAGAGAGAAGCGATTCTTTTTGTTTAACTAAATTTAACTCATGAGGAGAGCAAACCACCCCATCAATTCCAGCTTGTATTGCAATTTCAAGCATTGCATTTACCTGAGAAGCTGCATCTCTCTGATATATTATATTTGTATCATCATCAGTCAGGCTTGTAAGAGCGGTAACACCAAATACTTTTATATCAGTTCCATTAACAGCTTCCATGGCAGCCTTCATCATCTGAAGCCCACCTGAGGTATGAATTGTAAGCATATTAATTGGGAGAACTTTTAGGCCTTCAATTGATTTTTTTACTGTATTGGGTATGTCATGCAGCTTTAAATCTAAAAAAATATCAAAACCCTTTTCAGATGCATGCAAGATAGCCTCATGCCCAAGAGCATTAAAACTTACACTTCCAACTTTTATCATGCAAAGATCTGGATCAAGAGAATCTACAATATTTTTAAAAGCATCTAGATGATACTCATCAACAGCTACGATAATATTTTTAGACATAATTGATGAATTTTAAACTATTAGCTACTTATCTACTAATGATTTAGAAGGCTTGAAATGCATTGTAGCGGTCTCTCCAAGATAGGAGACTTCTTTTGTTTTAGGGTTGATAAACTTCCTAGGTCGGATATATTTTTTTGAAAAAGTACCAAACCCTCTAATTTCAACTTTATCATCGAACGCAACAGCATCAACAATAGACTCTAATATAGAATCTATTGCTAATGAAATTTGTGATTTAGTGAGATGAGGAAATTCTTTACTTAAAGCTGATTCAATATCTGAGCGGTTATAAGTCTGTTGCTTACTACTACTCACTCAACTTTAATGAAATTCTTTCTCTTTCTGCATCGACTGCAAAAACTATACACTCTAATTTATCGCCTTTTTTGTATTCTTCTAGTGCATCTTTTGGATCATCATCATCAGAAATATCAGAAAGGTGAATTAATCCATCGATATCGCCTTCCAAACCAACAAAGATTCCAAAATCTGTTATTGATTTAATATGCCCATCAACTTTATCGCCGATACCATATTTATTAGAGAATTCTGTCCATGGATTAGCTTTAGTTTGCTTAAGACCTAAAGATATTCTTCTTTTATCATGGTCGATTTCTAGAATCATAACTTTAATCTTTTGCTCCATCTCTACAACTTTTGAAGGATGAATATTTTTGCTAGTCCAATCAAGCTCTGATAGATGAATAAGGCCTTCTATACCTTCTTCTAATTGAGCAAAACAGCCATAGTCAGTAATATTTGAAACCGAAGCCTCATAAACACCACCAACAGCGTAATTACTTTCTACATTTTCCCAAGGATCATTTTGAATTTGTTTTAAACCTAAAGAGACTCTAAGTTTTTCTTTATCAAAACTTAAAATCTTAACGTCTATTTCATCACCAAGACTTAAGAATTCTGCAGGGTTGGTAACTCTAGACCAAGAAATATCAGTAATATGAAGTAGTCCATCAAGGCCACCTAAATCTACGAAAGCACCGTAATCAGTGATATTTTTTACAACGCCTCTAACAATTTGACCTTCTTCAAGATTTTTAAGAAGCTCAACCTTAACTGCTGAATTATTTTTTTCAAGAACTGCTTTTCTTGAAAGAACAACATTATTTCTTTTGTAATCAAGCTTAATTACTTTGAATTCTTGTACTGTATTTTCAATATCTGGAGCCTCTTTTAGAGGTCTCACGTCGACTAAAGATCCTGGTAAGAATGCTTTAACAACTTCTACCTCTACTGCAAAACCACCTTTAACTCTGTTATGAATTTTTCCAGTAACAAACTCCCCGGTTTCTAGTGCTTCTTCAAGCATTTTCCAGGTTGAAATTTTTCTTGCCTTTTCTCTTGAAATCCTTGTCTCTCCATAGCCATCTTCAACGGCTTCTAGAGCAACTTCTACCTCATCGCCAACGACGATGCTTACCTCTCC
>Ga0209533_1000429_pt1 | contig 40494 bp, 28 predicted proteins | sample COG_04_FD_184748 | JGI IMG/M metagenome (GOLD analysis project Ga0209533, IMG submission 184748) | Pelagic Microbial community sample from North Sea - COGITO 998_met_04 (SPAdes) (version 2) | ecosystem: Environmental > Aquatic > Marine > Neritic zone/Coastal water | place: Helgoland, sampling...
CACCCTTTACCTTAATATAGGTTTCATCTAGTCTCCACCTTTTTCCAACTAATTTTTTTCTCTTTCTGAATTGTTGTTCTACAAGGGGTGTGAATTTGAATACCCAGCGTTGAATAGTAGCATGATCCACTTTGACTCCTCGGATAGATAAAAGTTCTTCTACATCTCTATAGCTAAGACTAAACCTTAATTTGAAGTAAACAGCTTGTAATATGATTGTTTTAGGAAAACAGTGACCTTTGAACATCTTTTTGTTGTAAATTTAAAAAATTTGATTTTTCCTTACATTAGATGCGACAGAACCAAAGTATTACTCATAGTGAAAAGACTTTCTATTAAAAAGGTATAACTATGGGTTATGCCTTTTTTTTTAATTGAATATTGCTAATATGACATTATACGAGTTTAATCTTTATGCTATTAATATGTTTTTTGTTGAGGTTTGTTATAATTCATTAGAAAATAAAATTGCAGGGATTAAGAGTTTTAAGAGTGGTCATTTATTAGATAAGTATTTTATTTAATCAATCAATCTTTTTTAATTTATAATCTTGTTGCGCGAGTTAATTAATAGTTGATTTGTATTAATTCTACTTTATAAACGTTTAAATATTTTAGTTAACTAATTTAAAACAGATTATTTTAAATAGTACATTGGTATCTGTACGTGCGTGTATGAATATTTTAAAATATAATATCGCCGATATTTAGCAGATGCAACATCGCGCGTGTAGTGTTTCGATTAATTAAGTTTTTTTTTAATTTAAAGGTTAGGTAAAGTAGTAAGACTGTAGAGTTTTTATTGTTTACTTAAAAGAAAAACGGACACAAAAATGGACACAAAAACAATAGTTTTAAGACGTAAAAAAACCTAATCAACTGTAAATTAATTGATTAGGCGTTTTATTTGTGGAGACGCCGAGAATCGAACTCGGGTCCAAACAAGCAGCCAAGAAGCTTTCTACATATATAGTTCTTTCTTAATTTTCGATTAAAAGCTGATTAAGAACAATCCACTTTAAACTTAACTTCTTTAGTTTCAAAAACCCGTCAAAGTACCAGGTTTCCTATATTTACTTTTACGATATCCAAAAGTGAAACGCCGTAAATCAAGGCTGTTCGTGGACATAAAGCTTGCACACCTAGTGTGCCGAGGCCAATCCTACTATAATTCGGATTATGCAGCTAAAGCGTAGTTATCTTCGCCGTTTAAAAAGTTGAAATTAGGTTTTACGAGTGTTATTTCATAACTCGATATGCTTACAAATTCACTGTCCTTGCTGTCAAAACCAGTCGTCCCCAAAATGTCAAAGAAGTATTTTTTAAAATAAAAATACCGAGTACAAAAGTATAAAAAATACAGTTGTTTATCGTTATAAAATCTAATATCTTCGAGCAAATATTATTCTACTTAAACAGCACCATTTTTAGGATTAAAAAAAGAGAAGATTATGAAGTTTGGCATTATAAAAGAACGTAAAAACCCACCAGATAGAAGAGTTGTTTTTTCACCCAGAAAATTAAAAGAATTCAAACAGCAATTTACAGAAGCACAAATTCTTGTAGAAAGCTCAGATATTCGTGTTTTTACAGACCAGCAATATGCAGCTGCAGGCCTAGATGTTTCAGAAGACATGGTAAGTTGCGATGTTTTATTTGGGGTAAAAGAAGTACCTGTAGAAGCTTTAATTCCCAATAAAAAATATTTTTTCTTTAGCCATACTATTAAAAAACAACCCTATAACCGAGATTTGTTAAATGCAATTCTAGAGAAAAATATAGTGTTGTATGACCATGAGACTATTATTGAAGAAAATGGTGCACGCTTAATTGGTTTTGGTCGTTACGCAGGTATTGTGGGCGCTTATAATGGTTTTAGAGCAATAGGTTTAAAAACAGCTGAATTTAGTTTACCAAAAGCAGAAAATTTAGACAGTCAACAAGCCTTAATAGTAGCTTTAAATAGTATAAAATTACCCAATTTAAAAATATTATTAACCGGAAATGGCAAAGTAGCGTTTGGTGCAAAAGAGATGCTAGACGCCATGCATATCAAACAAGTATCAGTATCAGAATATCTTTCTGAAACTTTTACTGAACCAGTATATTGTTTGGCAGATGTCTTAGATTACAATAAATCTAATGAAGGTGAGAATACTAACAATATTCATTTCTACGACTATCCAGAAACCTACGTTTCTAATTTTATGCGCTTTGCTAAGGTTACAGATTTTTTTATTGCTGGTCATTTTTTCGGAAATTGTGCACCGTATTTATTTACAAGAGAAGATGCTAAATCTGTAGATTTTAATATCAAATTTGTTGCAGATATTTCTTGTGATATAGACGGTCCTGTCGCTTCAACCCTTAGAGCATCTACCATTGCAGATCCAATCTACGGGTATAATGCACAAACAGAGTCTGAAGTAGATTACAAGCATAAAGATGCTATTGTAGTAATGGCTGTAGATAATTTACCTTGTGAACTACCTAAAGATGCAAGTGAAGGTTTTGGAGAGATGTTTTTAGAAAACGTGATTCCTGCTTTCTTTAATGATGATAAAGATGGCGTTTTAGAACGCGCTAAAATGACAGAAAATGGAACGCTTACGGAACGCTTTTCGTATTTACAAGATTATATTGAAGGAAAAGAATAATGATTGGAGATAGACAGTTTCTTATTGACTTAGCAAAAATGAAAATGCCTTTTGGTAAATACAAAGGTAGATTCTTGATTGACTTGCCAGAACATTATATTGTTTGGTATAAAACAAAGGGGTTTCCCGCAGGTAAATTAGGGAAACAAATGGAGCTCGTATATGAACTTCAATTAAACGGATTAGAGGATATTGTTAGAAGAATTCAACGAGATTTTACTTAAAAGAACTATCTCTCAACAACACCATACGCAGCATGCGCTATTGCTAAAATGGTAAACGAAGAATACCAATAGCTAGGAATTACAAAACAATAAATACTAAGCAGTAAAGATAAAGCACTTAAAATAAGAATGTTTTTACGAGCTTTGTTTTTAACGAGTAGTAAGAAAATTCCGTATGTAAAAAGAAAGCTTGGTGCAATCAAATTTACCAAACCTAATTTCATTAAGGTGATTAATAAAATAAAAAGCAATACAATGCCTATTAAATATTTTGAAAAACTCGCTTTCGTTTTACCATTCCATAATAAAAGATGAAAACTTTTTGAAGTTCTTTTTCCACTAAAGAACAACGCGAAAGAAGAAAAGAGAATAAAAATACCCGCAAGAGAAATAAAGATAATTTCAATAATTTGAGGTGATAGCATCCCTAAGGTGTGGTCATCTACTAAAAAGTTAGTTAATACATAATTATAAGCGTAACTCATAAGGAAAAAATAAATTCCAATAAGAATGCTTGTAATACCTTTTAAAGAAAAATTCACTTCAAAATTATCGTGTAAATGTTTATTATTCGCCATAAAATTATGCAACTTAAGGTAAATATACAAAAAAGGACTAATATTCATTTTTAATACCAACGAAAATTATAGCAGTATTCATTTTATCAGCACAAAAAAACCATTCAAATTTTACAATCTAAATGGTCTAAAGAATAATTAATAAATATATTTATAATTTATTAACAGTCTGTCTAATGGCAACTAAGTTCGTTAATAAACCTTCTAAGTTATCTAGATGCAACATATTTGCTCCATCAGATTTTGCGTTTTTAGGGTCAAAATGAGTTTCTATAAACAAGCCATCTACATTATTTACAATTCCTGCTCTTGCAATTGTTTCAATCATTTCAGGCCTACCGCCGGTTACACCTGCAGTTTGATTTGGTTGTTGTAAAGAATGTGTTACGTCTAATATAGTAGGTGCAAATTCGCGCATTTCAGGAATTCCTCTAAAATCTACAATCATATCTTGGTAACCAAACATGGTTCCTCTATCGGTAATCCATGCTTTATTAGAACCCGCATCTTTTACTTTTTGTACCGCGTGTTTCATTGCATCAGGACTCATAAATTGTCCTTTTTTTAAGTTCACAACCTTACCTGTTTTTGCCGCAGCAACTACCAAGTCTGTTTGACGTACTAAAAAAGCAGGAATCTGCAAAACATCTACATATTCTGCCGCTTTTATAGCGTCAGAAACTTCATGGATATCTGTTACTGTTGGTACGTTAAATGTTTCAGAAACTTTACGTAAAATTTTCAAAGCTTTTTCATCTCCAATTCCAGTAAAACTATCAATTCTGCTTCTGTTTGCTTTTTTAAAACTTCCTTTAAAAATATAAGGTATTGCTAATTTGTCTGTTATTGTAATTACTCTTTCAGCAATTCTCAACGCCATTTCTTCGCTTTCGATAGCACAAGGACCAGCTAATAAAAAAAAGTTATTAGCATTGGTATGTTTTATATTTGGAATTTCAGATAAAATCATTTGTAAAAATTTTTAACAAAAATACATAAAAAAGAGTTGCATTAAGACTGAATTAAAAAGCATGTTAAGAATCATTAAAAATTATTTTATTCTTGACTTAATTGTCATATTTTTACTAATCAAACAAAAATTAAGATGAAAAAAATTGTAAATTTTTTAATAGTATTAATGTTTTTTTCTAGTTGTGCAGTGCATACTAAAAGAGGTGATATTACAAGTGTAAAAGAGAATATAGATACTGTGTCTGGATCAAAAAATAACACAAATAACATTGTGATAGATTCTAGTATGGTTAGAAAGCATTTATACACATTAGCGGCAGACAATATGGAGGGAAGGCAATCTGGAACTCCAGGAATTGAAAAAGCAGCGGTATATATAGAAAGTGAGTTTAAAAAAATAGGGTTGTCTACTTTTGGAGATTTAGAAAGCTATAGGCAAACGTTTACTTTTAAAAATAGAAAATCAAAGGATGATATCAAATCTAGTAATATCATTGGAGTTCTAGAAGGTAAAAGTAAAAAAGACGAATATGTAATTATTTCTGCACACTACGATCATTTAGGTATGAAGAAAAGTGGAGAAGGAGATCTTATTTATAATGGCGCAAATGACGACGCTTCTGGTGTAACAGGGGTATTAGCTTTGGCGGCATATTTCAAAAAAGCAGGTCATGAAAGAACAATTGTTTTTGCTGCTTTTACTGCAGAAGAAATGGGTTTAATAGGCTCTACTTATTTTGGTAAACAAATTGATGCAGCTAAATTTGTGGCAGGTATTAATTTAGAGATGATTGGTAAAACACCAAGTTTTGGACCCAATACAGCTTGGTTAACTGGTTTTGAACGTTCAGATTTTGGAAAAATTATTCAAAAAAACTTAGAAGGTTCAGGATATCAATTATTCCCAGATCCTTATAAGAATTTTAATTTATTTTTCAGATCAGATAACGCTTCTTTAGCCAGGTTGGGAGTGCCTTCTCACACATTTTCTACAACACCAATAGATATAGATCCAGATTATCATCAAGTATCAGATGAAGCTGAAACGTTAAATATAACCGTAATTACACAAACCATACAGGCCGTTGCAATAGGAACAGAAAGTATTATAAACGGAGAAGATACACCAACAAGAGTAATGCTTAAGGTGGTTGAATAAAGTAGGTAAAGATTCTTTATCTTGTTATTTTTTTTTGAATAAGATGGATATCTTACTGCTAAACATACTTTCTATTGCAGAAAGCTTTTGTATTTTTACTTTTTTAAATTTTTTGTAAATGAACATTCATTTTATTGCCATTGGCGGAAGCGCAATGCACAATCTAGCAATTGCTTTGCACCAAAAGGGATACCAAGTTTCTGGAAGTGACGATACCATTCACAATCCGTCTAAATCTAGATTAGAAAAATACGGCTTGCTGCCAAACGATTTTGGTTGGTTTCCAGAGAAAATTTCATCAAAGTTAGATGCTATTATCTTAGGTATGCATGCAAAAAAAGATAATTTAGAGTTGTTAAAAGCACAAGAACTAGGGTTGAAAATTTATTCGTATCCAGAGTTTTTATATGAGCAGTCTAAAAATAAAACGCGTGTTGTAATAGGTGGTTCTCACGGAAAGACAACCATAACCTCTATGATTTTACATGTGTTAAATTATCATGAAAAAGAGGTGGATTATATGGTGGGTGCTCAATTAGAAGGTTTTGAAACTATGGTACATTTAACCGAGGAAAACGATTTTATTGTTTTAGAAGGCGATGAGTATTTAAGTTCGCCAATAGACATGCGTCCTAAATTTCATTTATACAAACCAAATATTGCCTTGTTAAGCGGAATTGCATGGGATCATATTAATGTATTTCCAACTTTTGAAAATTATACAGACCAGTTTAGAATTTTTACAGATTCAATGGTGCCTGGCGGAAGTATGGTATATAACGAAGAAGATGCAGTTGTAAAAGAAATAGTAGAAGCATCTGTAAATCAGATTAAAAAATATGCGTATGCTACCCCGAATCATTTTATAGAAAACGGCGTTACCTATTTAGAAACAACTGAAGGAGATTTGCCTTTAGAAATTTTCGGAAAACACAATCTTCAAAATTTAGCAGGTGCAAAATGGATTTGTCAGCACATGGGAATTGATGAAGATGATTTTTACGAGGCAATTGAAAGTTTTAGCGGTGCCAGTAAGCGTTTAGAAAAAATAGCAGAAAATAATGGGACAGTAATTTTTAAAGATTTTGCTCACAGCCCTAGTAAAGTAGAAGCAACCACAGAAGCAGTTAAAAATCAATACGCCAATAGAACTGTTTTAGCTTGTTTAGAATTGCACACCTATTCTAGCTTAAATGCAGAATTTTTAGCAGAATATAAAGGGGCTTTAGACGCTGCAGATATAGCAGTAGTATTTTACTCACCTCATGCAGTAAAAATTAAGCAATTAGAAGAAGTCACTAAATCTCAGATTGCAGATGCATTTGAAAGAGATGATTTGATTATCTATACAAATCCGCAAGAATTTAAAGACTTTTTGTTTCAACAAAATATAGAAAATACTGCTCTTTTATTAATGAGTTCTGGTAATTATGGTGGTTTAGATTTTGAGGAATTGAAAAAGATGGTGTAGGTTTTTAAAGCCAATTGAATTCATTTTTCTTTTTGTCATTGTTTATCAGTAATCCTTTGAATGAACCCTGTTCTAATTTCTTTATCGAATATAGATTTATAAAGAATAGATCATCTAATTTTTCCTTCTATTTCAAAGTAATTGTCAAATATTTTGCAATAAATAGTAGGGTGCCCTTATAGCTCATCATTAAAGATTTTAGCAACTGTTGCTATCATTTTTTTGTTTTCTGAATAGGTTATTTGATAACAATTTAAAGAAGCAAACCAATCTAAAAAAATCTCGGCATTTTCTTTTATAGGTGACAACCAAGAGTCTGGTACTAATTGCTGAAAAGCTTCAATTTTAGCTATTTTATCAAATTCTAAATCACTATTTTTTTTATATTTTATAAAGACTAAATCTTTACATGGCAGGTGAGATAGGAAATCTAAGTTATTTGGTTTTAAGTACCTCACAACTTTATTTAATCGTTTGAAATGATATTCCGCAGAATTTTTTAATTCAGGGTAGAGCGGAAGTAAGGTGTCTAAACTATTCTTTTTGATAGAAATAGAAGCAGGGAAGCTATATACTTCTTTATTATAGATGTCTATAGGAACAAAATCATCTGCTAAGCAAGTAAAACCATTTGCTTGCAGCAATGCTAAAGAGGTGCTTTTTCCATTCCCAGAATCGCCTAAAAATAAAACAGATTTTTTACCATTTGAAACTGCAGATGCATGGAAAACACCCATCCATTCTTTTTCTTCTTTTTGGTGTATTTTTTGAATTAGTTCCATAGAGAATTTTCCTTGAAAAAAATGAATTTCATTTTTATTCCAGGCACCTATAAAATTATTTTCAATAAAGAAATAAATAAAATCTGCTTCACAGAAAATGGTAAAAGTATGTGCGTGTATATTTCTGCCCACAATTTCTAAATGCTCAAACTTAGGATGTACCAAATACAATTCGTATTCAGAGTGAAATTCAACTTTGAAAACAAGTTCGTTTATTTTATAATATTTTATAAACTCAAATTTTTCAGGTTTCTTTATAATGGTATCTTTTTTAAGTGCGCTAGCGTCTTTTTCTGTTTTTAGGGTATTTATCTGTTGTTTTAGATCTGTAACAAAATCAGTTGTTTTCTTTATAGGTAAAGACAGCTCTTTTGACAATTCTGATGCTATTTCTTTTATAGAGACTCCAGTATTTAGTTTTTTAAAAATAAGTGCTGTAGTATTTTCTAAAATCAAGTATTTGTTGGAGCTTTCAGACCAAGCAACAGTCTTGTCTTCTAGTTTTTTATATAAGAAATCAGAATTTTTTTTCATAAAATAATAAATCTAGTTCTTTCTCCAAAAAAATGGACTAAAAAGAATTAAAACAGTAAATAATTCTAATCTTCCTATTAGCATTAAGAAAGAGCAAAACCATTTTGCCGCGTTTGATAAATGTGCAAAATTATCTACAGGGCTTACAGAACCAATTGCAGGACCAATATTACCTAAAGAAGATGCTGCTGCACCTAAAGCAGACATAAAATCTAAACCAAACAAAGTTAGTATTACTGAAGAAATTATAAAAATTAGCATGTAAATAATAAAGAAAGATAAGATGTTAAAAACAATAGTTTGATTTACTGTTTTATTATCTAGTCTTACAGGAATAATAGCATTTGGATGCAAAGCCTTTTTAAATTCTAAAAAACTATTTTTTAGCATTATAATATGTCGCACTATTTTTACGCCACCACTTGTAGAACCTGCAGAGCCACCTGTAAAAAATAAAGCAAAGAAAATACCAGATGCAAAGAAGTTCCACATGGTAAAATCTGCAGTTACAAAACCGGTAGTAGTTACTACAGAAGTAACCATAAACAATGCATGTCTTATGGCACTTTCTGTTTCTCCTAATACTTTTGGATGCGCTAAAACAGTCTCTAAATTAGGGTCTTGAAAAAAGAGAATAAGAATAGCTACAAGTATAGAGATTCCTATGATGCCAAATAAATAATACTTAAACTCTTCGCTCTTAAATACTTTTTGAACTTTTCCTTTTAGAGCAAAATAAGTTAACACAAAATTGGTACCTGCAACAAACATAAAAAATATAATAATGTATTGTATTAATGGCTGACCATTATAAAAGGCAATACTATTAGATTTTGTAGAAAAACCTCCCGTGCTCATGGTTGCCATTGCATGATTTATGGCGTCAAACCAAGTCATACCAGCAAATTTCAATAAAAAGAACTCTACTAAAGTTAAAATCACATAGATTAGGTATAACCTTTTAGCTGTTTCTGTGATTCTAGGGTGTAGTTTATCTGCTGAGGGTCCTGGTGCTTCTGCCATAAAAAGCTGCATTCCCCCAATTCCTAAAAGAGGTAAAATAGCAACGGTTAAAACAATAATACCCATGCCACCAATCCAATGTGTTGCACTTCGCCAAAAAAGAATTCCTTTTGGCATATTTTCTAAATCTGTTAAAATAGAAGATCCCGTTGTAGAGTAACCAGAAATAGTTTCAAAAAACGCATCTGATATATTTGGTATTGCTCCAGAAAGTAAGTACGGTAACATTCCTGTAAAAGAGAGGGTTAACCAACCTAATGTTACTATTAAATAACCTTCTTTTTTCTGAATATTTTTATTTGTAGGCTTGTTTAAAAAGTATAATAAAACACCAATAAAAACAGTAATAATTCCGGCATTTAGAATGCCCCATTTTTCTGGTTCATTATGGTAAATACTAAAAGGAACCGTTAAAAACATAAACAACCCATTTAACATGGCTGTAACTCCTAGAAAGCGGTAAATTATTTTTGTATTTAAAGCTCCCATTTATCTAAAAAGACTTTCTACAGTGTTTATGGCTTCTGGTAAACAAAATACAATTACTTTGTCTCCACTTTGTATTTGCATTTCCCCAAAAGACATGTACGGTTTTCCATTTCTAATAACTCCTCCAAAAACTGCTTCTCTAGGAAAATTTAGTTCTTTAATAGGCTTTTCTGTGACTTTCGCATTTGGTTGTACTTCAAATTCAAAAACTTCAGCATCTATATTATGTAAATTTGCCAAGGCTAAAATTTCACCTTTTCTAATATGTCTTAGAATACTACTTGCTGCAATTAGTTTCTTATTAATTAGAGACTCAATACCAATTGTTTGAGAAATCTCAATATAATCCATATTTTCAACTAAAGCTATTGTTTTCTTAACACCTTTAGATTTTGCTACAAGGCATGACATAATATTGGTTTCAGAATTACCTGTTACCGCAATAAATGCATCTGTTTCTCTAATGTTTTCTTCTTCTAATAGCTCTAAGTCTGTACCATCTCCATTAATAACTAGAACGTTATCTAATTCTTCTGCAAGACTTTCTGCTTTTTCTTTATCTTTTTCTATGAGCTTAATATTAAACCCTTCTTGGCATAAGTTTCTTGCTGTTTTCTCTCCAATACTGCTACCTCCAAGAATAATTACATTTTTAATATCAAATTTTATCTTTCCAATTATTGGATACAAGTCTTTCATGTTGTAGCTGGGTACAGAAAAATAAACCTGATCATTTACTTGGTAAGTAGTGTCTCCTCTTGGTATAATAGTTTGAGAAATATTGGCTCTTTTGATAGCAATTGTAATAAAATCTATATTTTTAAATTTCTGTTTTGCCTCTTTTACTGTTAAATCTACTAATGGAGATTTATAGGTTAAAGAGGTTCCCATGACATTAAAAAGGCCTTTTTCGAATTCTACAGTATCATTAAAAGAAGATTGATTTAGCAACATCTTTATTTCGTTAGCTGCTAATTCTTGAGGTGATATCATGAAATCTAAACCAAATTGTTTAAAGTCTACCTCGCAATCATTTAAAAACTCTGGATTGTCTATTCTAGCAATTGTTTTTTTAGCACCTAAAGATTTTCCAATCACCGAAATTGTAAAATTTGTATTCTGACTCTCTGTAACTGCAATTAATAAATCTGCAGAGTCGATACCAATTTCCTTTAAAAGCTTAATTGAAGTTGCATCTCCTTTTTTAGTAATAACATCTAAATGACTATTTAAATAGTCTAGTTTGTCACCATCAAAATCGATGATATAAGTATCTTGAGATTCGTAAGAAAGTAGTTTTGCTAAATGAAAACCAACATCTCCAGCACCTGCTATAATAATCTTCATATTTAAAATATATAGAATATAAGTTGCAAAGATACGAAAGTCTGCAAATTGTTTTTTAAAAATTGATTTTCTTTTTAAGTTGTGATATTATTGACAGAAACCTAAACTCCTATTTTGTATATTTATAAAAAAAATATGTATGAAAAAGTTCACAATAAAATCTTGGGCTTTAGACGATAGGCCTAGGGAAAAACTTATAGATAAAGGAAAAATAGCGCTATCTAATGCAGAGTTAATTGCTATTTTAATTGGTTCTGGAAATAGAGACGAAAGCGCAGTAGGATTGGCGAAACGAATTTTAAACTCAATAAACGGAAACATTAATGAACTTGCAAAACTATCTTTAGAAAAACTAACGGAATTTAAAGGTATTGGAGAGGCAAAAGCAATAAATATAATTACTGCGCTAGAACTAGGCAAGAGAAGACAGTTGGAAGCTGCACTAGAAAAACCTATAATAACAAGTAGTAAAGATGTTGCAAATCTAATGCAGCAAATTATAGGAGATATAGAACATGAAGAATTCTGGGTGTTATTTTTAAATAATGCGAATAAAGTAATTGCTAAATCTCAAATTAGTAAAGGTGGTTTAACAGCAACTATAGTTGATGTTAGGTTAGTATTTAAAAGGGCTCTAGAAATAGCTTCGGTAGGTATTATTGTTTGTCATAATCATCCATCAGGTAAATTACAACCCAGCAAAGCAGACAAACAATTAACTCAAAAAATTAAAGAAGCAGGAATTACTTTAGATATTAAACTTTTAGACCATTTAATTATTACCGAAAAAGCTTATTTTAGCTTTGCAGATCAAGGATTATTATAAAGATCTACATACTTGTTATAATTTAGAATACTAAAGAGGAATGATGCAACTAAAAACGACCAACCAAAGTATAAATGATATTAGTTTACACACATAAAATTACCCCTAGAGTTCGTTATATATTTAGACATATTTTAACTAGAACGCTATTAATTCCTGTTAGTTTTACAACAAAAATAGAGGAGTTTGTGGCATATAATGGACCTAAAATAACCTATACAAAAGCACCTTTAGGAAATGAATTTTTTATAAAAAGTAATGCTTTATTATTTGAACAAGGCGTAAATGACTTAGAGATAAATATTCAAAAATGGGAAGAGGTTCCTTGTTTTTTTGGAGCAGGTAGTAAATCTGCCATTCCTTTTGATCTTTTTGCAGCAAGTTTTTATTTAATTTCTAGATATGAAGAGTATTTACCGCATGTAAAAGACTTGCACGGTCGGTATACAGCGCCAGAAAGTTTAGCCTATAACAATGGCTTTTTAGAAAAACCAGTAGTAGATATTTGGGCGTATAAGCTTTTAGTAATAATAAAGAAAAAGTTTCCAGATTATAAGTACCAGGAGAGGTCTTATGAATTCGTCTCTACAATAGATATAGATAATGCTTTTGCTTATAAGCATAAAAATTTTATTAGATCTATTGGTGGTTTTACGACCGATTTATTTAAATTAAGATTATTTAATATTTGGCATCGACTAACTGTACTTTTAAAAATAACAAAAGATCCTTTTGATAATTTTCAGGAAATATTAAGTATTAAAAAAGCAAAAGATATTAAAACAATTTTTTTTAGCTCTATAGGAGATTATACTACTTTTGATACCAACGTTTCTCCTTCTAAAAACAAATACAGATTACTTATTAAAGATTTGGCAGACTACGCCATTGTTGGTTTGCATCCTTCTTATTTTACAATGAAAGATGCTGCAATGTTAAAGAAAGAAAAAGAACGTTTAGAAAATATTACCAATGCACCAGTAATTAGATCTAGACAGCATTATTTGCGATTTAATTTACCAGAAACCTACCAGCAATTAATTGATTTAGAAATAGAAGAAGATCATTCTATGGGATATGCAAGTGCCGCAGGTTTTAGAGCAAGCACCTGCACACCCTTTTATTTTTATGATTTAGATTTTGAAATTCAAACACCTTTAAAAGTATTTCCATTTGCATTAATGGATACTACTTTAAATGATTATATGAAGTTAACTCCAAAACAATCTTTGGGTAAAATTAGAGATTTAAGAAATGAGGTAAAAGCCGTAAATGGTACTTTTATTACTTTATTTCATAATGAAAGTTTAAGTAATCATCTGCGTTGGAAAGGATGGAAGCGATTGTATGAATCTATGATAAAAATTGCAATTTCTTAAGATGATAGACTACGTTAAAAGAGAAGACTTAGATGTTGCAAAGTATAATGACTGTATAGAGAACTCTATACAAAGCAGAATTTATGCATTTTCTTGGTATTTAGATATTGTTGCAGACAATTGGGATGTTTTAGTTCAGGATGATTACGAGGCGGTAATGCCTGTTCCATTTAGAAGAAAGTTTGGAGTTAATTATGTGTATCCGCCATTTTGGTTGCTAGAGCTTGGGATGTTTTCTTTGAAAGATGCTATTAATTATGAAGCTTTTTTTAAAGTTCTTTTTGGTAAATTTAAATCGATTGAATTAAGGTTAAATACTAAAAATAATATAGAAGCTTCCGAATTTTTTTTGATAGAAAAGCAAATGCAAACTTTAGTAATGCAAGAAGATTACGAAACTATTTTTAATGCTTATAGAAAGGATAGAAAGAAAGATTTACGAAAATCTAAGAAAATAAATTTAACAGAAAATTGGAATTATGATCTTCAAAAATTAGTTCAATTATTTAGAGCTAACGTAGGTAAAAGAACTCCTAATATAGTAGATAAAGACTATAAGGTATTGCAGTATTTAATGAAGACTTGTATTGAAAAAGGAGTAGGAGAGGTGCTCTCAATTTATAATAGTGAAAGTAAATTAGTGGCTTCTGGATTTTTTTTAAAACACAAAAATGAGGTAACAATTTTAGTGTCATCTACAGATTTTGATAACAGAAAAAATGGAGAAAATACGTTTCTAATTGATAGGGCAATTTATAAATATCAAAAAACTTTTGAAATCTTTAATTTTGGAGGGTCTTCTATGCAACAAATAGCAAAATATTTTTTAAGTTTTGGGGCTAAAACAGTCCAATATCAGCAAGTAAAGTATAATAATTTACCCTATTTATTAAGGTTGTTTAAACGTTAGAGTTTAAAAAAATATCAAACTTTTTTGGAAGTTTTTTATTGAAAATAATTACGGATAAATCTTCAGTATAAGGTTCTTTTTGCTTTATTACTTTACAGGGATTACCAGCAGCAACAGAATTGCTAGGGATATCTCTATTAACCAAAGAATTTTAGAAAGAGAAGCTGAAAAAAATACCACGTAAATTTTATAGAAGCTTTGTTGCAGAGGAAGAAGTTTGTTCAATTTTTAATAAAGCTTTAATATAAAGAGCTTTAAAGCAAATTGCAGATGTTACACCAGTAACCCACATTAAGATAGCAGAGGTTATTGCAGCTCCTTTTATACCATACAGAGGTATTAAATAATAATTACTAATAATATTAAAAAGTAATGCTCCTGAAGCTATGTAGTAATTTATATTTGCTTTACCAATAGAAGAAAGAAGATTTCCAAAAAGACCTCTAAATATTAAAATCCCAGAAATACCTACCATTAAAATAAAAAAAATGGATCCGTATATTGCAAAGCTATCGTCGAGCAACCTTAAAACTAAGCTTCCAAAGAAATAAGAACCTATTATTAGTGAAACACTTATTATAAGAAAGAGTAGCATGTAACTTTTAATGTATTCTAGAATATAGTTTTTATCATATATTTTTTCTGTAAAAGTTACAAAATCCGTATTAATAAATACCCGAGGTAAAAACAGCAAACTAAAAGGAATTAAAGAAATATACCTGTAGTTTGTAATCATTTCTGGATCTTTAATTAAATAACCAATTAATAAGATATCGATAACAAAAAGTAGTTGAGTTATAACGTTAGATAAACTTGCAAAAAAACCATATTTCCAGAATTCGAAATTTAATTCTGGTATTCTTTTAATTTTTTTTACATTAACTTTTAATTTTTCAATAAAAAATAAAGAGGTTAAAAGGGGTGTGATTAGAAGAGCAATTATATAACCAATTTCTTTCAAATAGTAAGTTAAAACAGTTATTGATAGTAAAAAAATAATGCTGTATAAAAAATCTGAATATGCAAAATTTTTGTTGTCATGATTTAATCTTAATTGTGCTTTAATAATTTCTAAAAGAAAGTTAGGTATTATTAAAAAGGATAAAAAAATCATATAAAAGTGACCGTCTTTAAAGTCAAAAGGAATAAATAAACTACTAATAATTACAAGTAAAATCATTCCGATAGAACTTAATAAGCCATATTTTAGTACGTATAAAAAAATACTATTTCTATCTTCTGCATCGTTGCTTAGCGCACTAAATCGAATTAGACTTTGAGATAAACCTAAACCACTTATAGGTAACAAGAAAAGAATAATATTGTAAGAGAATAACACAATGCCTAAGGCAGTATTATCTATAAATTGTAATGCAATCCCAGAAGCTAATAAAGATAATAATTTAGAAAACAGACTTGCAAAGAACACATAGTTCCCAGAGCGCCTTATAAAGTTTTGTATGTAATTTATGATTAATTTCAGGATTAAGCTTTTAAAGATTTAATGTATAATTTTTCAAATTTTTTTAAAATTTTATTTTCAGAAAAATTTTCTACCACATAAGTATGCATAGCCTTTTTATCTGGTTTAAAATTTCGGTGTATTTTTAAGATATTGTTTAGCAATGCATTTTCATCTTTTGGTGGAATTAAAAAACCAAATTCTTTAGGGAAAAACTCACTAATTCCGCCAACATTTGAAGCGATTACTGGAACTCCGCAGGCAAAAGATTCTAAAATCACACAAGGCAAATTTTCGTAATTACTAAATAAAACAAACACATCACTTTTTTGCAAGTGTGCAACAACTTCTTTGTGCGGTATTTGATTTATAAACTCAATTTTCTGAAGATTTATACTCATTTTTTCTGCAAATACTTTATACTTTTCAGCATCTGCACCAATTAATTTTATTTTAAAATTAGGTATTTTATTATCTAATTTTTTAACAACATTTAAAAAACCTTCTACATTTTTATGTGCATTTAGCATGTTGGATATATGCGTAATTATAAATGTATTATTTGTGTTTTCTGTTGGAAAAAACAGATCAGTATTTACCACATTTGGCACTCTAAAATAATTTCCTTTTAAATTTAATGCACGCATTGCATCTCTTAAATCATTAGAAACAGGACAAATAAATGTTGCGTTTTTAGTTATAATTTTAGAAATAAATTTATGTGTAAACGTTAATTTTTCTGCTTGTGGCTTATGATAACCGGTATGATGTTCAGAAATTATATATTGTTTGTTTTTAAACCATTTTAAATATAAACTAAAAATACCAAAAGGATATACTTCGTTTAAGTGCACAACATCTACATTTTTAATTTTTCGAAGTATGCGTAGAAAAGTTTTCGCATATAGGTAGGTTTTTTTTATTGGGTTTTTCGTTTTTTTCAGATATGCTATATGCGTTGTAATTTGCTTTTCTTTTGTAGATATTATTTCAAGGTTATTAGAAACGTTCTTATCTGTAATTATATGAATTACGGTAACCTGGTGTTTTAAAGAAATAGCCAGTGCATGTCTTTCGATAAAATCTCCATTTGTTGGTAATACCCTCGAAGGATACCAGCCACAAAGAAATAAAATATGAAGTTTGTTATTCAAAAATAAATTAGATTAATTTTAACAAATATAACGTAGAATAGTCTTTTTTATTATTAAAATTTCTATTTTTATCACAATGAAAATAGAACATGTCTTTTTTGATTTAGATCACACCTTATGGGATTTTGAAAAAAATTCTGCATTAACTTTTGAAAAAATTTTTAGAGAAAATAATATTGATATAAAAATCACTGATTTCCTAGAGGTGTATGTGCCACTGAATTTAAAGTATTGGAAATTATATAGAAATGAAAAAGTATCTAAAGAGGAGTTGAGATATGCGCGGCTTAAAAAGTCTTTTGATGCAGTAAATTATACAATTTCTGATGATTTAATAGAGCAATTAGCAACAGCGTACATAGATAATTTATCAGAATTCAATTATTTATTTGAGGGTGCTTTTGAATTGTTAGATTATTTAAAAGAGAAGTACACCTTGCATATTATTACCAATGGTTTTGAAGAAGTTCAAAACAAAAAAATGGTAAACTCTAAATTGTATCATTATTTCGATCAGATTATTACCTCAGAATCTGTAGGTGTGAAAAAACCAAATCCAAGGGTTTTTAATTTTGCTTTAGAAAGTGCAAATGCTAGAAAAGACAACTCTATTATGATTGGTGATAGCCTGGAAGCAGATATTCAAGGAGCCTTAGATGTGGGTTTAGAGGCAATTCATTGTGTTTTTGATGATGTGACTGCTACTGGAAAAAATATTGTTTCTGTAAAAAAACTATTAGAAATAAAACAATATCTTTAAAGATGGTTTCGTTACTATTGAATTAACTACTAGTTATAAATTTACGAAAAATCATTTTTAAATAAACTACAAGCAAAAATAACAGATACTATAGATAATTGCTCATACTATAATATTGCTTTGGGTGTTTCTGCAAAAATATGGAAACTTAATTTTTATGGAATACTTGATAATCTAACAAAATTGTCAGATATTTCAACTTCAAATAATGTTTCTTTACAGTTCGGTTTTAACTTGTTATTTAATTAAAATGAAAAATATAATTTTAGTACTCTTTCTAACAATAGCTAATCTTTTTGTTTTTGGACAAGAAAAAAAAGTAAATAATTATAAATTTATAGTGGTGCCAGATCGGTTTGATTTTTTAAAACAGAAGGATGAATATAAGACTAGTTCTTTAACTAAATTTTTATTAAAAAAAAACGGCTTTACAGTATTTCTAAATTCAGAGCAGTATCCTAAAGATCTAATAGATAATCCTTGTAGTGGTTTAAAAGCTCTTGTTTTAGATAAGTCTACTATGTTTAAGGTTAAGGTAATAATAGAGCTTAGAGACTGTTCTAATAGGTTGCTGTATACTTCTAAAGAAGGAGTGAGTAAGCTTAAAGAATTTAAAAAAGGTTTCCAAGAGGCAATTAGAAATGCACATGCAAGTATGATTGATGTTGTTTATGAACCATTTTTATTAGAAACTATTGGTAAAGATAAAAAAGAAATTAAATTAGAGGTGGAGTTGTCAGTGATAACCAATATTAAGGAAGCTGCACAAGTATCTCCAATAAATAATATAGCACTTGACAGTACATTATATGCACAGCCAAAGGAAAATGGATTTCAATTAATAAACTTAAAACCACAAGTTGTATTTGTTATTTTAAATACTGGTGCTAAAGATATCTATGTAATCAAAGACAAAAACGGATTACTTTATAAAAAGGGCGAAAATTGGATTGCCGAGTTTTATGAAGGCGGTGAGATAGTAGTAAAAAAATATAGTATCAAGTTTTAATTTTTTTATTAATCTTAATAATCATATTTTCCTTTCCATCTATTTTTTAAGAGCTCTTTAAACTGGTTTTCTCTTTGGTTTTCTCCAGGTTCGTATAGTTTTGTTCCAGAAATTTCATCAGGCATAAACTCTTGGTCTACAAAGTTATTAGGATAATTATGTGAGTATTTATATTCTTTCCCATAATCTAAATCTTTCATTAATTTTGAAGGTGCATTTCTCAAACTTAAAGGCACAGATAAATCACCAGTTTTTCTAACTAAATCCTGTGCTTTACCAATGGCCAAATAAGAAGCATTACTTTTTGCTGAATTCGATAGATAGACTGCACACTGACTTAGTATGATTCTAGATTCTGGATGACCGATTATTGAAACCGCTTGAAATGTATTGTTAGCAAATATTAGGGCAGTAGGGTTCGCATTTCCAATATCTTCTGAAGCCAAAATTAACATTCTTCTAGCTATAAACTTTACATCTTCGCCACCTTCTATCATTCTAGCCAACCAATAAACAGCCGCATTTGGGTCACTTCCGCGTATGGATTTTATAAAGGCAGAAATAATGTCATAATGTTGTTCTCCAGTTTTATCATATCTGGCTGTGTTTTGCTGTATTTTAGACAATACAAGTTTATTTGTAATTTCAATTTCATCATCAACAGAAACTAAGATTTCGAATATATTTAAAAGTTTTCTAGCATCTCCTCCAGAAACCTGCAGTAAAGCATCTGTTTCTTTTAATATGATTTTTTTTGATGAGAGAAATTCGTCTTTCTCCATTGCTCTATGCAAAAGAGCCACTAAATCTTTTTTATCAAAAGAATTTAAAATATATACTTGGCATCTAGAAAGTAGGGCAGGAATTACTTCAAAACTAGGATTCTCTGTAGTTGCTCCAATTAAGGTTACCCATCCTTTTTCAACGGCTCCTAATAAAGAATCTTGCTGAGATTTACTAAACCTGTGAATTTCATCAATAAATAAAATAGGGTTTTTAGCAGTAAATAAACCACCACTTTTTTTAGCTTTTTCTATAACTTCTCTTACATCCTTCACACCAGAACTAATGGCACTTAGGGTATAAAAAGGCCTTTTACTCTCTGTTGCAATAATATTAGCTAGCGTAGTTTTACCAATCCCTGGAGGACCCCAGAGCAATAAAGAAGGTATCATACCTTTTTTAACTAAATTCGTTAAAACACCGTCCTTTCCTACCAGATGTTGCTGGCTAATATAGTCTTCTAATACTTTAGGTCTAATTCTTTCTGCCAAAGGTTCATTCATATTGTAAAAATAGCAAAGTTTTATGACAGAAGTTGTTATTTTTTATTTTGGTAACATATTTGTTATTTTTGCAACTATGAAAGATGAAAGTCATTTAAAAATATCAAAATCTATTCTCTTTATACCAATAGTATATGTTGTTGCTATTTGGTTGATTTATTGGGTTGAAATTTATTTTAATTTTAATTTTAATAAGTATGGCGTTTTACCTAGAGATTTAATCGGGTTAAGAGGTATTGTTTTTACACACTTCATTCATAGTGATACCAATCATCTTTTTAACAATTCAATTCCATTGTTTGTTTTGTTATTAAGCCTATTCTATTTTTATAGAGATATTGCATATAAGGTTTTAATTTTTGGAGGTCTATTATCCGGACTCTTAACTTGGGTTATAGCTAGAGAATCTTATCATATTGGTGCAAGTGGCATTGTGTATCTATTGTTTAGTTTTGTTTTTTTCAGTGGAATTATTAGAAAACACTATAGATTAGTAGCACTTTCTTTCATTATTATATTTCTATATGGAAGTATGATTTGGTATGTGTTGCCAATTAAAGACGGTATGTCTTGGGAAGGACATTTATCTGGTTTACTAATCGGTTTGGTTTTTGCTGTTTTTTACCGAAAAAAAGGACTTATTAAAAAAGAGCATCAGTTCTCAAAAACTGCATTTGATCTTTTATTTGATGAAAATGGTAATTTTGCTCCACCAGAGATAGAAGAGGAGCAAGAGGAAGAAATAAAATAAATATTTTTAATTTTTAACAGTAGGAATTCGTTGTCTTATAGTCTCGTATAAGAAAGCTCCACATGCAACCGATACATTTAAGGAAGCTATTTCACCTAACATTGGTAATTTTGCCTTATAGTCGACCATTTTAAGTATAGAGGGGTTTACACCACGCTGCTCAGAACCCATTATAATTGCAATTGGTTGGTTCATGTTTAAATCATAAATAGAGTCTTCTGTTTTTTCCGTAGCAGCAACAGTCTTAATTTCGGCAGCTTGTAAAATATATAATGCATCTTTTATATGGTCTACTTTACAAATAGGTATTTTAAAAGCGGCACCGGCAGAAGTTTTTATTGTTTCTGCATTTACAGGAGCACTTCCATCTTTTTGAATAATAATACCATTAACACCTGTACATTCTGCAGTTCTTATGATTGCACCAAAGTTTCTTACATCAGAAAGTTGATCTAATAATAAAAACAAGGGTATTTTATTATTTTCTAAAGTTTGTTCTATAAGTTCCTCTAAATCATGAAATTCTATTGGAGATATTTGAGCAACAGCACCTTGATGGTTTCCGTTTTTAGACAAACGATTTAATTTTTCTATGGGAACTAGGCTTGTGGTAATTCCTTTTTCTTTTATTAATTTATTTAGCTCATAAAAAAGAGAACCCCGTAATTCTTTTTGAAGGTATATTTTGTTGAGTGTAGAGCCCGATTCTATAGCTTCTATAATAGCCCTAAGGCCAAAAATATTTGTCAATGCATTATCCATTTTGCAAATGTACTTAAAAATAAAAAACCACCTCGAAGTGAGGTGATTTTTTTTATTTAAGTTAGAAAAAATTATTCTCTAATATTTCAAATTACCTTATGAGGCAATTTAATTTTAATTTATAGACTAGTTTTAATTTGTATCAAAATCTATAGATACACCAGTCGTATCCAAAGTACTTCCGTCTCCAGTAAATTTTACAACACCGCCAATAGTCAATGTGTAATCACCACCCCAGCCATCGCCATAGGCATCTAAAGCCAAAAACGTGTATGACCTTCCAGCACACAATGTAATTGCTACTGAATCTGTAGTGGTTGTTCCTGCTCCTGTATCAGGATAACCACCAGTAGAAACCACAAGACCATCTAAAGAATCTCGAATTTCCCAATATACTTCAGAACCCCAACGATCAAATGATAAATCTAAGGTAGCAGTTATGTCGGTACAGTTTTGAACATACGCAAGAGTAGTAGATTCACCGTGATAAGAGCCAGCTTCATCTTTAAAGTTAATTGTAATTTCATTTATTCCAATACCTAAGTTTACATCAGATAAAGAAACAGTTAAAACTCCTTCGTTTGATCCAGCTGCAATTGATACAGAAGCAGGTACATCATATGAACCAGCTGCTGCTTTAGCACCATCAACAGTTACGTTAAAAGTTGTTGCAGCACCATATACTTTAGCTGTATATACAGGTATATCAAAAGTAGTAGCTCCTCCAGGATCAACTCCCGTGGAATATTTGTCAGTTCCAAATGCAATATAATCTAAAGCAGAGGGTTCTAACGTGTCTTCACAATTAAATAAAGAGACACTTACCAATAGTACCAAAAAGGTTTTTATTATTGTTTTCATAAAGTTTAAATTATGGTTATTAAATTATAAACATTTAAAATGTCTATTTATAAATTTTAATCACGGATTATTTGTTGTTTTAATTTTATATAATAAAATCACTATTTATTACCTTCAGTAATTAATGGATTGTCTGTAATTTCTCTTTGATGTATAGAAAAAGTTACCATCGGATTATCATAAGAAATAGTTTCACCATTTCTATTTAGGTGATTAGTACCTCTAGTAGTGCTTAATTTTCTTCTCTTCATTAAAAGATAACTTTTACCTTCACCAATAAATTCAACTTTTGTATTAAAAACTACTTCATCTATAAGTGCTTGGCCGGATAATGCGTCTACATATGCATAGTCCGCAGGATCACTGTATCTTTGAGCTAGGACCTCTTTTAACCTGGTCTTAGCCGCAGCATCATCACCTTCTACAGCGCTCATCTCAGCAGATAATAAGTACATTTCTGCAACTCTCATATAAACATAGTCATCTGTTATTGGTGCTTGTCCAAAATGTACTTTGTTTAAATTGTAAAATTTATTAGCTGGTATTAAGGGAGATGCTCCTGCAGTGAAAGTACCTCCAGCTGGATTACCAAATTGTTGTTTTCTAATGTCATTTGCGTTTATTTTAGCATAAAGAGCATCATCAATACCTCTGAAATTACCAACTGCTTGATAAGAATAGCTGTAGTAATCCATAAATCCATGCCAAGAAACTAATCCTAAATCATTAGCTACAGTAATATCAAATCCCCACATCCATCCTGGAGTATTCAATAATGTGAAACCACCAGTAACTTCAGCAGCATTCATCATTGTAAACTCTCCAGAATTAATAACTTCATCAGCTAAATTCTTAGCTAATACATTCTTATCGCTTTGGCCCATTGATGCATAAACATATGCAAGAAACCCTTTTGCAACATTTTGGTTTAATGACGCTTTGTTTGGTCTAGCATAACCGTCCATAAAACTGATTGCAGAATTTAGATCAGCTATTATTTGAGTGTATACATCACCCATTGTTGATTTAGCCTTTCCTGGTTCACCGGCGTTAATATATAGAGGCAGAATTTCTGCACTTGCATCATATTTAACAGCGAAGTACTGAGTTAAGTAAAAATAAGCAAATGCTCTAATTGTTTTAGCTTGCCCCACAACACCTTTTACAGCATCAGATTCAGGAGTAAAATCATTACCACCATTAGCGGCAATAATTAAATTAGCACTATTAATTATTCTGTAGTAAAACCTCCAGGCAGTATAGTTTGGAAGACTTATAGTATTGTCTTGTGTCCAAACATAATTTGCTAAGTTTACAAATCTATTGTAACTAGCACCAACTTGTGCTAAATCACTAGATAATAAATCACTCATTAAATCAAAAGATTTATGACCAAAATCTTCTTGGCTAGAAGTACCGCCTATATAAGCAGTTACCATTTGATTGTAAATCCCTCTTAAATTTCCCTCAACAATACTAGGGTTAATTAAGGCAGTTTCACCCAAATCATCGTTGGATATGAAACTCGTAGGTCTATTTTCTAAAAAATCTTCACTACAAGACGTAAACATAAGACTTGCAATGATTACTATTATATAATTTATTTTTTTCATAATTATAAGTTTTATTAAAATTTAACTCTAACACCTAATGTATAATTAGATATTGGATTATAGGTATATCTACCAGATTGACCAGTTAATGATGTTGTAGGATTATATCCTTGTCTAGAACTTAATAAAAATAGATTATCCCCTGATACCCAGAAATTAACTGAAGAGAATCCTGTTTTTGCTAAGAATTGTGATGGTACTTGATAACCTAATCTAGCATTGTTTAAAGCTAAGTAATCAGTACTCTGCAGAAATCTTGTAGAAGATGAAACGGCTTGAGTATTTTCATTTGAATAAAGTCTTGGAATAGCGCTGATATCTCCTGGTTGCATCCATCGATCTTTCATATCATTATGATAAGATGAACCACCAACTTTACCATTAGTCATAAGATTTGCATATTGAGAGTCATAACCATAACCTCCTAAGCTATATCCAAACTGCGTGCTTAAAGAGAAACCTTTGTAAGAGCTATTTAACCTAAAAGCACCTCTAACAGTAGGAATTACAGACTTATCAGAATACTTTCTAGTTGCGTTACTGTAGGTATTTGTTATTCTTTCATTAATAACAGCATCTGGGTTTGCTGCTGTATAAATTAACATATCTGGAATACCTTCTCCACTGTCATATTGTCCATTACTATTTTCATCTGACCAGTTTTCTATCCACATTGGGTTACCATTAGCAGGGTCAACACCAGCCCATTCTCTAATGTAATAGTCATAAATACTACGTCCTTGTGATTGACCAAATAGACCACTAACATTAACAACCTTTGGCAGACCAGTAGAGTTTTCTATTGGCATTTGAGTTATTTGGTTATTAAACATTTCACCATTTATTGTTAATGATAGGTTGAAATCTCTATTTCTTACAATGTTACCAGTTACATTAAATTCAAAACCGCTATTCTCTAATGAACCGTCGTTAGTTAAAATAACAGCATCACCTGTAGAAGGAGGTAATCTCTTATTTACATATAAATTATTAGTTGTCTTAACGTAGTAGTCTAAATCTGCTTGAATTGCACCCTTAAATAACTCAATTTCAACACCTACTTGCATTTGTTCACTAGACTCCCATGTAATATTTGGATCAACAACAGCTCTTGGAGCCAAAGAAGGTTGTCCTAGAAGGTTTTCTATATTAAATCCAAGTTGCCCAGCGTAAGCAGCGTTTCCTTGATCACCTAGAACACCATAACTAGCTTTAAGCTTTAAGAAGTTAATAACGTTTGATGAGCTTAAGAAATTTTCTTCACTAACAATCCAACCAGCACCTGCTGACCAAAATGTTCCCCATTTATTTTTATAAAATCTTGATGAACCATCTTTTCTTAGTGTACCTTGTAGGTAATACTTATTTAAATAGTTATAGTTGGCCTGTGTAAAGTAGCCTTCTAATGAAGTTTCTACAATATTACCAGTAGACACACCATTTTGATCTAAGTAATTATCCGGCGCAGTTGCAGCATTTGGATTTAAATTCACAATACCTTTTCTATTCATGTCAAAATATTCATTTCTATCAGCAAAAGATTCGTGAGCAACTAACATATCAAAATTATGATCTTCACCAAATTTAGTCTTATATCTTAAAATTTGATTAAAATTTTGAGAAACATAAGTTGTATTAGCCTTATATAGAGTACCACCTAAAGCAACACCTGCACTACCTTGAATAGAATTTCTAGTATTATCTAAATTACTACTGTAGAAATTCATACCATATGTAGTTTCAAAAGTTAAACCTTCCATAATCTCAACTGCAGCGTTAATATTTCCATTTACAGAATGTCTTTTAGTTCTGTTTATGTTATAAATAGCTTCTCCAATTCCATTGTATGTAGCAGAAAAATCTCTAGCGTTACCAGCTGTATTGTCACCAAAATCATAAAAAGGTTCATTAGTGTTCGGGTTCGTTACTATATTACCATCAGTATCTCTAAGATATAAAGGATAGATAGTTGGAGTGAAGTCTAACATATATGGTACATCACCACCACCATAACCAGTAGCATCATTATATTCACTGTAAGAATAATCTAAATTAGTCGAAATTTTTACTCTATCAACAGGATTAGAGGTTACATTTAATCTAGTAGAATATCTGTCATATTGTGATTCTGCAATAAAACCTTCATCAGATAAATAACCTAAAGAAAAATAGTGTTTTGTTTTATCAGTACCACCAGAAGTTTTAAAATTCATCTCATTTCTAACACCATCTCTATACCCTGCATCTGCCCAATCTGTTGGAGTGTATTTTCTTGTAACACCACTTATCACTTTACCCGTAGATGGGTCTATAAGCCCATTACCATCAGCTACATTCCACATATTGTATAAAGGTGCAACCCCTCTGTCAGAGAATAAATTATCTAAAGCGAACTGAGAAGGGTTACTCTCTCCTGCAAAGTCAGCAGTATTTCTAAGACCAGCGTATACTAACTCCATATATTCTTCTTCATTATTTACAAGATTGTAACGTGGTAGTGTTCTGCTTGAAACAGAAGACTGAAAATCAAATTCAACAGTATTTTTACCAGATGTACCTTTTCTTGTGGTTAGTAATACCACACCATTAGCACCTCTAGCACCATAAATAGCTGTTGCAGACGCATCTTTTAAGATTGTTGTTGATTCTATATCATTAGGGTTAATAGCATTTATATCTCCAGAAAAAGGAACTCCATCAACCACATATAAAGGTGCACTATTACCTTCTATAGAGCTAAAACCTCTAATTCGTATGGTAGCACTTGACCCTGGTCTACCATCAGTTCTTGTAACAGAAACTCCAGACACTTCACCAATTAACGCTTGTGCAACGTTGGAGACAGCCTTTGCATCGATGTTTTCGCTGCTAACAACACTTGCGGTACCAGTAAAAGATTTTTTTGTAGTTGTACCATAACCAACAATAACTACTTCGTCTAATATGTTTGCATCTTCTTTCATAGATACGTTTATAATACTAGATGATCCAATTGTCGCATTAATGGATAAGTAACCAATGTATCTAAATATTAAAATATCTCCTGAGCTTGCTTTAATGGAATATTTTCCATCAAAATCTGTCTCTGTACCAATTGTAGAGCCTTTGATAACCACACTAACTCCTGGTAAGGGTCCCGATCCATCAGATACTTTCCCCGTTATAGTTCTTTGTTGTGCAAACGAAACTTGCACTACCAACGCCAGAAACAGCGTTAAAATTCCTTTAAACTTTGTCTTCATTTTTATGTTTGTTTGAATTAATTATGTCAAAAGTCTTAAATTTATCTTAATAAAACAATTATTTAACACTATATTTTTATTGCTTATGTAAAATAATAAGTCAAAAAGTAAATAATTTTATGAATTATATAATTTAAGGACTTATTTTCAGTAACTTAAAAACGTTTAACGTTTTAAGAATATTAATAAACATTATTAGTTCTGATGGGTTATGTATACTGTGAAAGTTGTAGTTATTTTTTTCTCGTGATTATTTATATTTGATGTATCAAATTGAAGTTTATATTAAATCTTATTCATCCTTTTCATTTTTGTAAGGAAGTACTACTTTTTTTCTATCAGCTTCTAATCTTTAGATTTCTTTTTTGACTGCTTCTATCTTTAAAAACAAAAAAAGACTGTCTAATTAGACAGTCTTTTAGAATTTATGTAGGAATCAATATTAATTTACATCCCACCATAATTTTGTATGTAAATCATCTGCTCCTTGAGCGGCAACAACTGCTGCGTAGTTTGCAGGATTGTTGTCTTCCACAGAAGAGTCATATGCATCACGAACTGGAATTCTTTTATCCTGTGCGCTAGCAGATGGTGTTAATACCGGCATATCTAATCTTCTCCATTCAGCCCAAGCCTCTGGTCCATTTAAATATAAAGCTACCCACTTCTCATAAGCAATTTCACTTAAAGTTGAAGTCGTATGTGCCGCTGTATAAGCATCTATATCTGCTTGAGCTACACCCCAAAAACTCATAGAGTCTTCAATTCCCTCTTTAAATAAGCTACTTGTGGTTCCGCTTCCAACATTCCATCCTTTTAACTTTGCTTCTGCTAAAGCAAACTTTACTTGTGCAGAAGTATAAATAGGAGATTGGTAATCTTGAACACCTGTTACTTTGGTTGAAGGTAAAGAAAAATCTTGAACGTTTCCGTTGGCAAGGCCATGCGGCGCTCCAACATACTTTGCATCAATATCACCTGGAAAATTTGTTGCAGTAGTAGATCCGTCTCTTGAAGGCTCTACGTACTTAAATAGCCTAGGGTCTAGGTTAGAACGCAATGATTCAGCCATTGTAGCAGATAATATGTAATCTACTCTAGATTCAAATCTATCTTCCCAAGGGTTATCACTTCCGTCATCTGTTCCAAATGTAAATAAGATATTATCTGAATTACTTGTGATAACACCGCCAGAAACAGCTTGTTCAAACTTTGTTTTTGCTAAAGATGCATTTACATCAGATATTCTTAATGCCATTGTCATTTTTAACGTATTTGCAAACATTTTCCATCTACTCATATCTCCACTAAAGATGATGTCCCCAAGAGGTCCAGCGCCTCCGTTAATTAGAGCTAAAGCTTCATCAATTTCTGCAAACATAAAGTTATATAAATCTTCTTGAGAATCAAACTTTGGTTGAGGATAAGCAATTCCTTGAAATGCTTCTGACCAAGGTAATGCACCCCAGCGGTCAGTAATATATTGCAAGTAGTAAGACCTCATAATCTTAGCAACAGCTATTTGGTTGTTATTATCACCAAAGGCCTGAGCACCAGCTTTTAAATCTTCATCGTTATTTATTTTAACAATTTCATTTAAATTCTGAATTGGTCCTGTATACCAACCGTTATAATTACTTGTTAAAGTTTCATATCTAGAGTCACCAGGATATTGTCCTTCAGCTAACTGTTGCGTGTATAAAATACCTTTCATACTAGTTACAACTGATTCACCTACTGTTTTTTGAGCCTGAGACAATAACTGAGATGTTACAGCTACTGTAGGTCCGTTTGGATTATCATTGATATCTCCAAAGTCTATAGAGTCACATGAACTATAGAATATGGAAACACATATCAATAATGCTATGTTTTTTATTGTTTTTTTCATTTTATTCTATTTTTAAAATCTTAAGTTTAAGTTTAAACCAATGGTTCTTGTATTTGGTAATTGACCTGCTTCTGCCCAGTTATAACCGCTTCTTTTTTCAATTTCAGAAGGGTCAATCCAAGGTAAATCAGAATAAATTAACCAAACATTATTTGCATACAAACCAAGAGTTGCATTTTTTATGTTTAATTTATCAGTAACTGCTTTATCAAATGTGTAATTTAATCTTACAGTTCTTAATTTAATATAAGTAGCATCATGCACATTGTTTTCATAAATGTTACCTAGGTTCCCTAAGTAAAAATGATCTTGAGCATCTACATACTTATCTACAACAGTACCGTCAGAAATTGGAGTTCCGTTTGCATCTGTACCAGTTTGTAATACACCAACAATATGAACACCACCACCATCTGCTACAGCATCTCTTAATGGGTTTCCTTTATCATTTAAGCCAGCTGTTTGAGCAGATAAACCAGAGTGATCATAATATCTCTCTGTTCTTGAGTAGTATTGACCACCTTTTTGAAAGTCAAAACCAAGGTTTAAACCAAAGTTTTTGTAATTCATATTAGAAGTAAATCCACCTGTAAAATCTGGTAATAAGCTACCTAAATTTTTGTTTGTTTCTCTAGCAAAACTATCACTTGATGTAAATATTTTAGAACCATCTGTATGGGTAGCATAGCCTCTACCGTAAAATAATCCCCATTCTTGTCCAACTCTTTCTTGTAACTTCATGTTAGAAGTATATGTACTTAAATCTCTAGATTCAATACCTTCATATAAAGCATCAACAAACCTTGATAAAGTTGCGAAGTTAAGCCCTACATTCCATGTAAAGTTTTCAGATCTAATAACATCTCCAAAAACCCCTAATTCAAGACCTTTAGAAGTTTGTTGTCCAGAATTTAATACAATTGAAGAATATCCTGTTGCACCATCTAAAGGCACGGTTACAGGGATATCACTATCAACTCTATTGAAATAAGTGAAATCTAAAGAGAATCTGTTGTTATAGAATTGTAATTCTGTACCAATTTCAGTTTCTGTTCTAGTACCACCAACTAAATTTTCATTTTGTTGTCTTCCGTTAACAGAAAGTGTTCCGTTACCATTGTACAAATCACCTACGTTGTAAGTGCTTCCTACGTTGTAAGGGTTAGGAAAATAAGGAGCTTGTGCATAACCAACTCTTAATTTAGAAAATGTTAACACATCGTTTTTAGGTATAATCTTATTCGCTAAGAAACTTAAAGATCCACCAAATGTTTCGATTCTGTTGTCATCTGCTTTTGCAGTAGAAGACCAGTCAAATCTATATGATGCGTCAAAGTATAAAGTACTTTTATATCCTAAAGACCCTTTAAGAAATATACCTTGTCTTTCGTCTGAAGACGTGTAGTTAGATGTGTTAGCTGGATCTTTACCACCACTTAAATTGTAAAAACCAGGAATTGTTAAACCACCAACAGTATTAGAGCTCAAAGAATTATATTCAGTTTTAATGATTTCTCCACCTAAACTTGCGTTTAAATCTAAATCACCATCTAAATACTTGTCAGCATAGTTAAGCATCCCAAAGTATTCCACTCTTTCATTCTTAGAGAATGATTCAGAGTAAAAAGATTGATCTAATAAACTTTTTGTGGTTCCTCTATCATTATTTCTGTAAGAGTGAAAAGTTCTTCTGATTTCCCCAGTAACATTAAATTTATCGTTGATAGTATAACTACCACCTATTTTACCAAATGTAGAATTCTTATATTGATTTTTAAAATTTTCATAAGAATGTAAAAAAGGAGAATCCCAATATAAAGGCTTCGCATCTCTTGGTCCATTTATGTTCCAAGAAGTAAGAGCACCGTTACGTTCGTAGTTTCTTAAACGACTCATGTCTAATTGACGTTGCCACCATTGGTTCATGTTAGAAGCAATATTAGCATATCCTTGATCTGGATTGTTTAACGTGTGTCTGTCTTCATAGTTTATGTTTGTATATATCTTAAACTTATCTGACATGTCATAAGAAAGATTGATAGAGAATTTAGAAGATTTTCTATTAGAGTTGGGCACAATACCGTTTGCTCTTAAATCTGATAAAGTAGTTCTAATGTTGTAATCATCACCAGCTTTAGAGAAAGCCAATGTTACAAAATTAGTTACTGCGTTGTCATAAAACTCTCTTACATTGTCTGCTTGTGGAGACCATTCTCTTAATTCACCAAATTCTGGTGTATTTTCTACCCAACTATCCCAGTGACGCACTAAAGTACCGTCTAATCTAGGTCCCCAGCTCTCATCTGCTTGGTACAATGGCATTTTATGACCATCAAAAGAGGCCCAGCTAGCAGGGTCTTGTGCAGGGTCATAAGAAAAAGTATCCCATGTTTGGCTATAACCACCACCATATTCATTTTGATAATCTGGCAAAGTAGCAACACTATTTATAGATGTATTAAAATCTAATTCGAAAGTTGTTTGTCCTTTTTCGGCAACTTTAGATGTAATTACAATTACACCATTTCTTCCATCAGGTCCATAAACTGCGGTTGCAGCTGCCCCTTTAAGAACAGACATACTTGCAACGTTCTCTGTGTTAATATCACTAGTAGAGTATACTCTAATACCATCCACTACATACAGTACATTGTCACTACCCCTTAATCTAATTGTAGAATTTCCAAAAGTAGAACTTGAGTTACCAACAATCTGCACTCCAGAAACTTTACCTGCTAATGCATTGGATAAATCAGTTTCTTTTGCCTGTGTTAATGCAGGTCCTGCAACAGTTTGTTGCGAGAATCCAAGAGATTTTTTCTCTCTTTTAACTCCGTAAGCTGTAATTACAATTTCTTCCAAAAGATTTTCATCTTCTTCCATAGTAACAATATAGTTACTAGGAGACCCAATTGTTATCTCGACAGTTTTGTATCCAACATAACTAAAGCTAAGAATACTTCCTTCTTTAATCATAATTGAGTAATTACCTTCAAAATCAGTCTGTGTTCCTGTGGATGTGCCTTTTACAAGTACACTTACTCCAGGTAGAGTGCCGGATGAGTCTGAGACTGTTCCGGAAACTGTTTTTTCTTGTGCAAAGGTTATGTGCACAACAAACGCCAGTAATAGCGTTAAAATTCCTTTAAAATTTGTTTTCATTGTTTTTATTTTATTTGAATTAATTACTTCAAAAGTCTTAAATTTATCTTAATAAAACTATTATTTAACACTAAATTTTTATTACTAATGTAAAATAATAGTCCTAAAAGTAAATTATTTTATTAATTATTAATATAAGGACTTATTTTTTAGTAATTTAAAAACATTTAACGTTTTAAAAATATTAATGAAAAGTATTGGTTTTTGATGTTGTATGTGTTGCTGTGAAAGTTGCAGTTATTTTTTTTCTCGTGATTATTTATATTTGATGTATTAAATTGAAGTTTATATTAAATATTTCTTGATTTTTACTTTTATTAATTAATTTTTCGAAAGAATGCGTGTTTTAGGTTTTCGATTAATGTATAATGGGCTCGTTTAAAAACAAAAAAAGACTGTCTAATTAGACAGTCTTTTTTTGTTTTATGTAGGAGTAAATAATAATTATTTTGATGCATTCAGTTTTTATTCATGCTGAGTTTGTTGGTTTTCGATTTTCTAAAAAAAAAGATCCAACCTGTTATGGGTTGGATATTTTTTTATAAGGTAATTTAGTTTTACTTAATGCTAGGCGCTATTTCTCTAATAATAAAATTTTCACCATTTCTAGGGCTGCTACTTCACTTAGTTCTTTAATCCTAGTTTAACTAGGGTATTATTTTTTTAAGTATTCTTAGTGTATCAATTAATGACCACTTATTATTTATTTTAATTTTTTGCCTGTATCTATGGGAGTATCCTTTTGGATATTTAAATAAGAGATAAAAAGTTCTTGGAACTTTAGATTAAATAGAAAACGCGAAATAGGTACTGTTCTTTATTGGAGTATTTTCAGGAGTAATATATACAACAACTTTGCTATCATTAAGTTTTTCAAAGTTGTTTAATCTAGCACTATCAAATTGCTTACTTGCACAGATATTTAAATCTTTAATTTCGAAAGTTTTTTTTCTTTTATCAGTTTATTTAACTCATAAAAAAGAGAACCCCGTAATTCTTTTTGAATGTATATTTTGTTGAGTTTAGAGCCATTATCAATTGCTTTTATAATTGCTCTAATACCAAATATATTGGTTGTTGCTAACTTTATATTATCCTCCTTGCTTCAAAGGTATGTTAAAAATATTTTCAATTTTAGACTAAATGAAAAAAAACCTTTCCAGGATTTTTTTGACAACTTCTGGAATATAAATTGAAGTTAGGTTTATAAATAATCTATGTCCTTAAATAAAACATGTAATGCTAACTTTTAAAGTGATTCGTTTTTATGAAAAAAAACCAGAGAATTTTAATTTCTCTGGTTCTATGTTACTTTTTAATTATCTGCAAGTGCTAAAAATCAGGTCCTGCAGCATCTATTTCTCTCAAAGGAATTTGATAAATCATTTTAGGATCTAATGCTGGTATTACTAAATCTGCACCTGGCATAACAAGGTTTAGTCTACCATCTTTTCTGTTCAGACCAACTCCGTTTCTTGCCATATCGAATGATGCTACTCCATCACCCCATAATTCAACTCTACGGTACATTAAAATTTCATTAATTAAAGTTGGTCCTGTATTTGCAGATTTTGTATAGCTTGAGTCTCTATTTGTATTTAAATCAAATAATACTTGTTGAGCTTCCCCATCTTTCCCTTGTCTCGCCAACGCTTCTGCTTTGGTTAGATAGAACTCCGTATTTCTTAGGTATATATAATCTCCAATAAATACCCCAGGACCAGGATGAGCAACAAATTTTAGACTTGTATATTTTGGTGTATCGTTATAATGTCCCCACCAATCTGAGAAAAATACTTCCCCTGGGCCATAATCTTCATCTGCAAACCATGAACGTCTAGAGTCTGTAGTTGGTATAAAATCGAATAAATTAGAATTCGTTGTTTTAAAATGGTTCCAACCACTATATCCATCGTTTATTTGGCTCATATGTGAAAAGAAAGAAGCATAAACTTCAGAGGTAGCAGCTGTTACTTCAGATCCCCAAATAACTTCTGATAATGAAATCTCATCAAAGCCATGATTAACATCACTACTTAAACTACCAACATTCATAGCAACATCGGCATATTTTTCAGCTTCAGTCCAATTTTCATAAGTTAAATAGTAGCGTGCTAAATATGCGGCTACTACATCTGAATTAACTTCTTGTTTTGATGATCTGCTATAGGTAGATAATCCATTGTAAGCTAATGTTAAATCGTCAAGAATAAGTTTTTTAACTTCCCCTACAGTGGCTCTATTTTCTCCTACAAAATCTCCTAAATCTATAGGTATAGCTTTGGTATCATCACTTGCTTTGGTGTGTTGATAAGTTCTTATTAAATAAAAATAAGCTATTGCTCTGTAAGCATGTGACTTATACTTGTAATTTAATGCTACTTGAGGAGCATCATCTGGCACTGTATTAATGATACCATTAGCATTATTAATGACTTTATAAAAGAATTCCCACATAAAATCATTACTTCCAGACGTCAAAATTATATTATCATAGTTACTATAACTTCCAAAGTGAGTATTTCTACTCATGTCCATATCGTTACCTCTTAAATCCATCCCTATATCTAGGGCTTTTAATCCAAATTCAGCAGTTCCACCTTCTCCATCTCTTAAATAAGATAAAATAGCTCCATCTAAGGCCTGAAGACCTATTGTGCCACCAGCGCCTGCGTTTGCGGCAGCATGAGAGGCCGTTAGGTATTGTTCATTTTCAAAGTCAGTATCAAAATCTGCACATGAAAATAAAAATGCTGTCATGATGAGCAAGACAAAATATTTACCTACTTGTATGTTTAAAAATTTTATTTGTTTCATAATTATTATAGTTTCTTAATTAAGATTAATATTTAAGCCAAAAGCGATTGTCCTATTGGCTCCATATTCAGGAGAAGAAGACCCAACTGAATTAAGACGAGGGTCATAACCCTGTCTAGCACTATATAATAAAAAAGCATTATTTATAGTTCCATAAAATCGAATACTATCAATATGGTATTTTTTTATAGCTTCATTATCAAGTATATACCCTAAATTAATGTTACTCAAACTTAAATAACTTAAGTCTACTAAGTAGAGATCAGAAATTCTATATTGATCTGCGCTCAAAGGATCAACTCTTGGCAAGCTAGCTGTTGGGTTGTCAACTGTCCATGTTTTATCATAATCAGCAATGTTTTTAACATTATTTGTTTGGTTGAATAGACTAAAATACTCATTATCTATACCGTAACCTCCTAGTTGATATGCAAACTGCAGCCCTAATGAAAAATCACCTACCTGTATATTTGTTCCAAAACCACCAGTAATAGTTGGTATTGCCCTTTTATCAAGAAATTCTCTACCATTTGTAACAGCATCAGCATAATCAGTAGTTTCAATAGTTTCGCCAGTTGTTGCGTCTTTTGAGTAATATAAAGCATCTCCATTAGTAGGATCTACACCAGCAGATCTAACCATAAAATAATCAAAAAGACTTTTTCCAACTACGCGTCTAAAATTACCAGCTGGTATAGAGTCTTTAGGAAGTTCTGTGATTTCATTTTTAAGCGTAGAAAGGTTAGCATTAATATTAATATTAAAGTTTTCCTTTTTTACGGCATCTATAGCAACTTCAAACTCCAAACCGCTATTAACCATAGAGCCAAAATTCTCTGGACTAGTAGCCTGACCTGTTGATAGTTGTAATGGGTTGTTAAACAAAAGATCTTGCGATTTTTTTCTATAATAACCTAAAGACATGTTAACTCTGTTAAACAAACTCATTTCATAAGCAACATCTAAACTTGCTGCTTTTTCCCAAGTAATATTCTTGTTTCCTAAACTAAATAAAGTTTGAGTTAATGCTCCATTATTTTCGTCAATCACGTATTGGTTTTCGTAAGCTACAAGATTTCGGCCACCACCTTGATAAAATATTCTATCATTACCAGTAGTACCGTAGTTTACAGCTAATTTTGCATAATTTATAATTTCAGAATCTTTCATGAAATTTTCATTACTCATTATCCAAGAAGCACCTGCAGACCAGAAAGTTCCCCAACGTGCATCTGGATGAAATACTGAAGAAGCATCATGTCTAGCAGTTAAATTTAAAAAATAATTATTATCTAAACCATAAATAAATCTAGAAAAGTAACCTTCTGTTGTATAATTTGTATTATAATTATTTGCTGAAACATATACAGATGTGTTGTCTAATATTGGGCTAAAATCACCAATAAGATTTCTTTTACTTAAAGCTAATGTTGTAAAAGATTCCACGTAAGTTTCATGTCCTAAAAGTACATCAAGACTATGACGACCAAAATCTTTTTTCCAAGTTAATAGTTGTTGGTTTGTGAAGGCCGAAAAATTATTTCTGTTATTTCTTAACAATCCGTTTTGAGCTTGAGCAAAAGCACCTGCACCTGGTCCAGTAAAATCAATACCCATATCTACCTCTGTTAAAAGGTTTGCTACGTATTCAAATTTAATATCAAAAGGTAAATCAATTTTGGCTCTTAAAGCAGCATTAAAATTATCTCTTTCGTTAGTTTCAGTAGTGTTTTCTATTACAGCAAGAGGATGTTCTCCTGGAGCATAATTTCTAGGACCTCTTGATTTCCCACTAGGGAAAACTTGAGCATTACCAAAGTCATATGCAAAACCACTTGGGGTATTAGCATTTAGAATAGGAGCCCAATTTTCATCGTATTTAAAAACAGGGTAAATAGGTGCAATTCTTCTAGTCCAAGAAAAAGTATTGTTAAAAGAACTTGTACCATCACTAGGAACTGTTTGGCTGTAAGATTTTGAATAAGCTACATCTCCACTTAAAGAAACCACATCTGCAATCTTCTTTGCGTTAACTTTTAGACGAGCAGTATGTCTTTCAAAACTACTTCCAATAGTATATCCGTTATCGGTTTGTGAACCTAAAGAAAAATAGTAGGTTAAATTTTCAGAACCTCCTGAGATATTCAGATTAGTAGAAGTAAAACTAGCTTCATCTCTAAATAATACATCTTCCCATCTATCATTTACCAATAAATTGGCATCCCTATTTAATTTACCTGTAGAAGGATCAATTAATGTTACATCTGATACATCATATAAATTATAACCTAATTCACCAATAAGATTAGCAGAGGCAGTTTGCCTTGCATCTCCTATTGTAACAGGTGTACCATCTTTTCCTTGAGCATAAAATTCAGAATTAGCAAGTATGCTATGATACATTTCGTAAAATTTACCTGGAGAATTAGTGATGTTATATTCTTTAGCAGCTCTTTGCGTTACACCAACTCTGGTATCAATGCTTATTTGAGTTTTATCACTTTTTCCTGTTTTGGTAGTAATTAATAGAACTCCATTTGAAGCTTTATTACCATATAAGGAAGTTGAAGAAGCATCTTTTAAAATTGAAGTTGATGCGATATCTTGAGGATTAATACTACTTAAAGCACCAGAATATGGAACTCCATCTAGCACAATAAGTGGAGCACTACTAGCATTAATAGATCCAAAACCTCTAATTCTAATTATAGGGTCAGCACCAGGTTGACCACTCGATTGAATTACTCTTAAACCAGAAGCTAAACCTTCTAAACCTTGAATTGGATTGGAATAAGTAGCATTTTCTATTTGTTCAGCACCAATTACACTTACAGATCCTGTCAAAGACGCTCTAGATTGTGTACCGTAAGCTACTACTACAACTTCGTCTAAAGAATTTGAGTCTTGTGATAATGTAACATTAATTGTATTGCTTGTTCCAATCGTTCTTTCTACGGATTTATATCCTAAGTAACTAAAAATTAATACATCACCACTTTTTACTTTGATAGAATATTTACCATCAAAATCAGTCTCTGTACCCGAACTTGTACCTTTCAAAAGTATACTAACACCTGGAATAGGTCCAGAAGTCTCTGAAATTATTCCGGAAACTGTTTTCTGTTGTGCAAAGGAGATCTGCACGATTAACGCCAGAAAAAGCGTTAAAATTCCATTAAACTTTGTCTTCATATTTGTTTTATTTTAAAATTATTATGAGCAAATCTCTTAAAAGAATGTTAATAAATCAACTTTTTTAACACCGTTTTAATCATTATTTCGTAATAATAAATTAATACTGGTAATTGTATTTTTATTTATAAAATAATAATCCAAAAAGTAAATTAATTTAGGAATTATACAATACAAGGAATTGTTTTTTTAACTTAAAAACGTTAATAAATAGTGTTGGTCTAATATGTTGCGTATGATAATGCAAAAGTTGCAGTTATTTTTTCAATTTTTGCTAAAGTAGACTTATAAATGTAACTTTTTTTCTTTTAAAAAAAGTTTACCCAATTTACAAAAAATTGTGTGTTTTTAAAATCTATTGGATTTTTGGTATTTGTGCCAACTGCAGTAGAGATATTAATTTGAGAATTATTCGAATTAAACAAATAGCCAAGGCCAAAGCTGTATAGTTTTTCTTTACTGTTGGTTGCAGTAATTAATGCCAAATCCGTAATCGTATACATATAGGAGCTCTTAGATGTTTGGTATCTAAATTCTATGTTTTGTAATAAATAGTTTTTTACAAAAATGCTCTGCTCGTTAAATCCTCTAATAGATTTGTTTCCTCCAATTCTAAACAATTCATTATCAAAATAGTTTGTAGAATTTAATAGTGCTGTTTTGTTTCTAAAGTAGAGGCTATTTTTTCTGTTTAAATCTAACAAATAAGCTAGGGTAGTTGCTATTTTAATTTGCTGAGATGTATTGTCAATTGTTTTTCTTTTTCCAAATGATGGATTAATATTTAAATAAAAAGTATTATTTCCAAAAATATCATTTTTTGGCACTTTGTATTCATATCCAAACCCTAAAAAGTAATTTTGAAATGTGTTAATATTATCTAGAGAAGCATTTGTTAGGTTTTCAGAATTTTCAGAATTAAAAGAAACAAACAAATTAGAATTATTTTTAATTTGATATTTTAGCAACGTATTTAACTTTGTGTTTAAAAAAGTAGAATCTTGCTTATATATAGAAAAAGTAAATTCTGGACTTAATTTAGAGTTATAGATATAAGGTGTCTTTACCGATATTGAAAATTCTTGTTTTTCGTTTCCAAAACTATTCCAGAATAAATTTAATTGTTCTCCTTTATTTAAGATATTCTTCAATTTTAAGTCTAAATGCCCGTTAAATTGTAATTTTCCATTTTCCTGAGAAGTAAAGTTTATAAGGCCATCAAAACTACTTCCTTTTATTTTTTTTAAATAGATATATATTAAGGTAGAGTCTTTTGTGAATAATGTTTCAGGAGGCTTTGTTTCAGAGACAAAATCTAGGCCTTTAGAAAGTTTAGAAATTTCCATCAACTTCTTTTTGTTAAAAGTTGTTTTAAAATTAATATTTAAATAATTTTTAATAAATGTTTCTGGGAAATTTTCATACCCTTTAATTATTACCTTATCTATTTTTCTTTTTTTAGAAGTAGTTAAATCAATTTCAGCATATAGTGTCTTTTTATCTATTCTTATTTTTTTTAATTTAATTTTAGAGAAAGCATTTCCTTTAAGTTCTTGAAAGGTTGAAATGTCATTTAAAATTTCTTCTAACTGATTTATAGGTATTTTAATATAATTATTTTTGAAGTTATATTTTTGTAGAATTTGGTTGCCGATGCTCTTGTGTTTTAGAAGCACAGAATCTACCTTCTTGTCAAGATTTAAATAAGCAATATATTTTTCACCTTTTTTAGAAACGCTGTCTATTCTGCTTAAAAAAAAACCGTTCATTTTAAGATGTTTCTGAACTCTATTTAATTCAATATAAAGAGCTAGAGAATCTGTATGTTTTTTTTTATAGTTCATTTTAGAAAGAAATATATTTTCAGTTGTTTTATTTGAATTTATTTCAAGACTAAAATCTTGAGAACATACTGCAGAGGTATAACCAAGAATAGCTAATAATAGCAAGAAGGAGATGTTTTTTTTATGCAATAGATCATCTGTTTTTGAATTTCAAATGTATCTAAAAAACAGATACAATAGAAAGTATAAATACTTTTTTAAAAAATAACTTACTGAGATTAGAAAGGTTAGAAATTATTTGTACATTTGCAAACTCTGAAAAAAGAGACAAGTTTAATTATAAACGAAAAAAAGCAATTATTTAGTATGCCTACTATTCAACAATTAGTTCGTAAAG
>Ga0209533_1000434_pt1 | contig 40351 bp, 41 predicted proteins | sample COG_04_FD_184748 | JGI IMG/M metagenome (GOLD analysis project Ga0209533, IMG submission 184748) | Pelagic Microbial community sample from North Sea - COGITO 998_met_04 (SPAdes) (version 2) | ecosystem: Environmental > Aquatic > Marine > Neritic zone/Coastal water | place: Helgoland, sampling...
GTACTCGCTTGGATAAAGAAAGTATTTGCGGGTTATATAAACAGCATTTGGGCAAAGTCCAGGGAGGGGATGCAACATCTGGTAGAACCCCGCCGCCACGTACCGTTTGGTATGACGTTGAGAGACGCGTTCTTTGTACCGAATAAAAAGGGTGGGATAAAACTAAAGCATGTGTATTGAACCCCCCCCCCCAGAAACTAAAAATTACCTACCTTAAAATCGGCGTTTTAAATGTGCAAAGGTGTAAAACACTACATGTAAAATCATTTAACATTTGAAATACTTTTTCAAACAATCAAATAAATTTTCATTAAGATTGATGGATGTTGTTAATAATGAAAATGATACATCAATTAATTGAAATACTTTTTCTTTATTATTTACTTTGATTTTATCTTTTACAATTAATATTTCTAGCAATGTTTTAATAAAATTTAATACATTATCTAATGTGAGCATTTCTTTTTGTAATTTCTTAATATCTAAATTCATTACATCTTTTATTATATTTATAAGTATTGGTACATCATCTGTATTTAATTCACCATCTTTAATTATTTCATTAATTTTTGTAGATAATGAATTAAATGTTGCAGGTGATTTATCTAATAACATTTTTATAAAATCTATTCCATTTTTATTTATATTTAATGTAATTAATTCATCTAAATTTTCTTTTACATTTAATAGTTCAGTAAATACTAATAATAAATCTAATTTATTTATAGGTGGTGTTGGGGGAATAAGCATTTCGGTCGCAACTAATGAATCTGATTCGTTCATTTATAGTGACTAAATATAAAATTCCTACTATTTTAACACTTAAAAAATATGTATTTAAAATTATATACTATAATATATAACTTACATGTTTACACGATATATATGTTTTTGTTTTGAAAAAAAAATTACACCAGAACAAATATATAAAGTAAAAAAAGAAAGACTAAGAACGCTTAGACCTTTCTATAGACCCATAATATATAATAATTATTAAAAAAAAAAATATATGTATATTGTATAATGAAATTGTCTATGTCATTTTCAAATAATAAATTTAGTAAAAAAGGTATATTAAATAATAACTTACAATTTTCATTTAATAAATATAAACCTAATAATCAATCCAGCGTTATCACTGAGATTGAACCAATAGTTGAAAGTGTCGTTGAACCAGAACCAGAACCATTAGTTAAAAGTGTCGTTGAAAATGAAAGTATAGTACTTGAAATTATATCTGAACCAGAACCATTAGTTAAAAGTGTTGTTGAAAATGAAAGTATAGTACTTGAAATTATATCTGAATCTGAATCTGAACCAGTAGTTGAAGATGTGGTTGAATCTGAATCTGAACCAGTAGTTGAAGATGTGGTTGAATCTGAATCTGAACCAGTAGTTGAAGATGTGGTTGAATCTGAATCTGAACCAGTAGTTGAAGATGTGGTTGAATCTGAATCTGAACCAGTAGTTAAAGATGTTGTTGAATCTATAGTTGAAGCGATAGTTGAACCAGAAACAGTAATCCTTGAAACAATAATAGAAGAAGATGAAAAAAAAGAAATAATTATTGAAGAAACTCCTAAAAAAAGAGGTAGAAAAAAAAAGTCTAATTAATTTTTTATTATTTTTATAATTTATCTAAAATGCCCATTTATATCTATATAATATAATTTACAACCATATGTAGATGAATGATCTTTCAATAATGCATTAGAATAATCAGTAAGTTCTAATAATTCTCTAACTATTTGAAAAATATCTTTTACATATCTATAATTAACGTTTTTCTCTTTATGGCATGCATCCCATGCTTTGAATTTATCATATATTCTAAACATAATATCCGTAGTACCTTGATATTGTAATTGAACAACATCATGTATATCTCTCTTTTTCAAAATTGCTTTATTATTTCTATGAATCATAGACGCAAATTTTTTATCATCGTAAATATTTCTAATATATTTAATTCTAGATTCTAAATTTACATCATTATTATTTACTCCAAATTCATATCTAGTAACATACTGTAAATGTGTCGTATTTTGTAAAATCAGTGTAAACCGATTTTTAATATGGTTACTTTTTTCGGCGTCTATAAAATCACTAAATGGTATTTGTTCTAAATAATGAAAGAATTCGCGATGAAATGCACGATCAGTAACATCACGACCACATTCAAAATCTCCTGGATTTCTTGGAGCAGTTCCACCATTATTTTGCCGCATCCATTCATAATAATGAGGATTATGAATACGATTTTCAATAGTGCCACGACGCCAACTAAAACCAGTATGACACTGTGTGCACCACATTTGATCACATCCTTCTATTTTATGAATAGGAGTAGAGCATTTTGGACATGATTTTGTATCTTTCGCTAAAAATTGTGCGGTTGCTTTTACATCTGGGTCACATGTATGTTCGGTATCACGATTATCTCCTTTAATAATGTGACACTCACGGCATGTCCATTTTTCACATAACTCACATTTCCATTGACTACTTAAATATCCACGACAATCTGAATCTGGACATTTACGACCAATCGTAGTAGATTTTTCTACTACTACATCTCCGCCATTTCCTAACTGTATTCTTAAATTATGTACTCTCCTATGTAAGATTAATACCTCTTTTCTATAATTTATTTTATCTTCATTTGATATATTTTCACTAGATAGATATTGGTATATTTGGGTTGTATTTCTTAAAATATTTTTTATTTCTTCTTTTAATTTTTCTTGATTAATACGTTGTTTCACTATACCCATTGTTGCAGGAAATAATGCTTTTTCTTTATCTACACCTACTTTTGCATTCATATCTTTCCATTGTTTATTTACCCAAGATTTTGGAAAATTATCAACTACAAATTTTCGCGTCCACTCTTTCTGACATATATGAGTACCATCATTATTTTTCATGGTATTCATACAAACTGTTAATTCTTGATCTAAAATGTAATGTTGTGTACATACCATACATGCACTAAATGAACAATATTGGCAACATACAGGTTTTCGTTTTTTTTCATTGAAATCTTCTGCGCAAATTAAACAAGTGTCCTCCATATTTATTTTACTATTATTATTAATAAAATAAATATATAATTTCAATTTTATTTATTATTTGGTTTTATATTAGAATCGTTTTGTTATATGTTTCTTAAAAAGTATCAAATCTTCCAAACACGTATAGTATTATCGTAACTCCCAGACACCAATTTGTGCCCGCCATTCGTGAGACAACACACACTTCCAGTGAGACAACTCACAGTTCCAGTGATACAATTCACACTTCCAGTATGCCACAGCCTCAAATACGATATTTCTTTCCAGGTTTCTATATTCCATATACGGATAATATCATCATTGCTCCCAGAAAACAATCTGTTCTCCGATATATTGAGACAACTCACCCCCCACATATGCCCTATCAATGTCGCGATATGTTTGTGAGTTTCTGTGTTCCAAATGCGGATAGTTTTATCAAAACTCCCAGAAACCAAGTAGTTCTTGCAAATAGTGAAACAACTCACACTATTAGTATGCCCTAGCAACGTCGCTATACATTCATAAGTTTCTGCGTTCCAAACGCGGATAGTATTATCATAGCCCCCAGAATACATTTTTTTCTCGTGAATAGTGAGACAAGACACCCAACTAGTATGCCCTCTCATCGTAGTTATACATTCGTAAGTGTCTGTGTTCCAAACGCAGATAGTTTTATCATTACTCCCAGAATACAATTTGTTATCGTGAAGAGTAAGACAAGTCACGCATCCAGTATGCCCTATCAATGTCGCTATATGTTTGTGAGTTTCTGTGTTCCAAATACGGATAGTATTATTCCCATCCCCAGAATACAATTTGTTCTCACTAATAGTGATACAAGTCACGCTATTAGTATGCCCTCTCAAAGTCGCTATATATTCGTATGTTTCTATGTTCCAAATGCGGATAGTTCTATCCCTATTCCCGGAATACAATTTGTTTCCAAAAGCAACGATACAATATGCCCCGTAATTATACCCTTGCAAAGTCGCTAGTTCTGTATATAGTGGAGTTTTAATAAACTCTCCAAACATGCATTTAAGATGGTCAGGTTTCTTAAATATATCCAATTCTTGTCGGGGTTTATCGCCTCGTTCCATTTTTTCTTTGTTTTCAATATCTCTTTTCTTAGCAATACGAGCCATCCATACACAAAATTGAAATCGTTCTTCAGCATATTTCTTCATTATTGTAGAACAGTGCATTATTGTTTTATTGATTAATATAAAAAGTTATTATTTCAATTTTTACATTTTGAGTATTCATGGTTTCGGTATATCTATAATAAAAAACGATATACAAATACATTTTTATTTTATTTATTTTTTGCTATATTTTTCTTACAAGTATCAAATCTTCAAAACATTAATAGTTTTATGGAACCCACCAGAAACCAATTTGTTCTCGTGAATAACGATACACGACACAAGAGTAGTATGTCCGGACACTTTTGCGATGTGGTTGAGAGTTTTTGTGTCCCAAATATGGATATTTCCATCGTGATGCCCCGAATACAATCTGTTCTCGTGAAAAGCGAAACACATAGCACTACTATAACTATGCAAACTAAACAGATATATTTGTGTGTAAGTTTTTAAGTTCCAAATGCGTATAGTTCCACCGTTATGTCCGGAATACAATTTGCCATCGTGAATAGCAAAACAATTCACAATAAGAGTGATAGGATACTTATCTACGTGAGAAGGAGGAAAGAGAGTTGCGATATCTTCGTAAGTTTCTGTGTCCCAAACGTGAATATTTTTACTCCCAGAATACAATTTGTTCTCGTGAATAATGAGACAATTAACCATACTAGTATGCCCTCTCAAAACGGCGATTTGTTCGTAAGTTGTTGTGTTCCAAACACAGATACTTTCATCATAACTTCCAGAAAATAATTTGTTTTTAAGAACAGCGAGACAAGTCACGCGACAAGTATGTCGTACCAAAGTCGCGATATGTGCGTGAGTTTTTGTGTCCCAAACGCGAATAGTTCTATCAATACTTCCAGAATACAATTTGTTGTCGTCCGCCTGTACGCAGAGACATTTCACATTATCGGTATGTCCGATCAATGACCCTTTTTCCTTGTAAGTTTTCATGTCCCAAATCTTAATAGTTTTATCCCAACTCCCAGAATACAATTTGTTCTTAAGAACCGCGAGACAAGACACATTATTAGTATGTCCCCCAAAATACGCCAGGTCTGTGTATTTCGGTGTTTTAAAATACTCTCCAAACATTTTTTTTATATGGACAGGGTCAGTAAATATATCTAAATTTACATGGGTTTTCTCACCTCGTTTCTCTTTTTCTATGTTTTTAATAGCTTTGTCATTAGCAATAAGATTCATCCATATACAAAGTTGGTATCGTTCTTCAACAATCTTCTTCATCGGATGTATCTCAATTTTAGCCATTTTTTTGTGTTATTGTGATCTTGTTATAATTAATATAAAAAGTTATTATTTCAATTTTTACATTTTGAGTATTCATGGTTTCGGTATATCTATAATAAAAAACGATATACAAATAATTTAGTTTACATTCAATAATATCTATTACCAATGCATTCTCCTTTCCCATTCTAACCATTCCTCTTCTGTATCATATCCATCAGCATAATCATCGTGTATATTGTTATGTTCTTTTATTTCCATTGTGCGTGTTTTTTCGCCCGCGACCAACAACTCAAGAGCATATGAGACAACCCAGTTGGGCTCAATTTTTTCATCTTCTTCTTTCAATAAATTATAATAGTTATTTTCATTTTCATATTTAGTTTCGTTACATGTAGGTTCGTCATGGTAATTTAATGTAGTACTATCAGCATAATCATATTCATTATAATCATTATATTCATCATTATATTCATCATTATATTCATTATTATATTCATCTTCTTCTTCATCCCAAGAATAGCTATGATATGTAATTTGTATTTTGTTTTCGGATGATATATTACAATCTTCATATATGCCTTTGATACGACTTGCTTCTTCTATATTTTTTAAAACCCAATTACTAATATTTCCGTCAAATTTTTTTGCACCAGCAAACATAAACCGCATAGATGCTACATTTTTTACATCCCACCGACTTAAATCGCAGTTAAATTCTACTGCGTTATAAAACATTAATTGCATGTCTTCAACATTACTTACATCCCATCCACTAATATCTTGATTGAATATAGATGGGTCCCATTTATATGCGTGAAACATTTGGCTCATATCTTTTACATTACTTACGTCCCATTTACTTATATCGTCGTTGAACCTATATTTTCTGTAGAATAATTGAGACATATCCTTTACTTGTGTTGTATTCCAATCACTTATATGGCCATATTTAATGATAGCTTCTTTTTTATTTTTATACCATAAATTAACACCATCTTTAATATCACTGTCAGTGCGTATGAATTTATTTTTGTTCCATTCGTTAATTGTTTTGTCTCCTAATTGATGTCGCGTGTTGTGGAGTTCTTTTTCCAAATCGGCGCGTTTTTGTGTAAGCTGGTTGTGAGCTTCTTGTGATTTTTTCCATTCATTGTCTAAGTCTTTAAATGCAATATCTTTATCTAAGAGTGCAAACATCTTATATTGTGTAAGCTCTTTGTTGTAGGTAGTTGTATTTGAAGTAGAATCTGTCATTATTTTGGTTATTGTTATAATTAATATAAAAAAAGTTATTATTTCAATTTTTTTTAAATAATATTTTTAGGGATTACGTCTAGACAGAAAGAAGTTTTGAGACAATCTGGTTAATTTTATAATTTAAACCTTCCAAATGCGGATAGTTGTATCCCAACTCCCAGAATACAATTTGTTATCGTGAATATTAATACAATACACATTATTAGTATGCCCTCTCAAAGTCGCTATTTCTTCGTAAGTTTCTGTGTTCCAAATGCGGATAGTTGTATCCCAACTCCCAGAATACAATTTGTTATCGTGAATATTAATACAATACACATTATTAGTATGCCCTCTCAAAATGGCTATTTCTTCTTGAGTTTCTGTATTCCAAATGCGAATAGTTTCATCATAACTCCCAGAATACAATTTGTTATTATGAATAGTGAGACAAAGCACACTTCCAGTATGCCCTCTCAAAATGGCTATTTCTTCGTGAGTTTCTGTGTTCCAAATGCGAATAGTTCCATCATAACTCCCAGAATACAATTTGTTATCGTGAAGAGTGATACAAGATACACACATAGTATGTCCTCTTAAAATGCCTATTTCTTCGTGAGTTTCTGTGTTCCAAATGCGGATAGTTTTATCCCAACTCCCAGAATACATTTTATTTTCGTGAATAGTGAGACACCATACCATATCAGTATGTCCTCTCAAAATGGCTATTTCTTCATGAGTTTCTGTGTCCCAAATGCGGATAGTATTATCGTAACTCCCAGAATACAATTTGTTTTTAAGAAGAGTGAGACACTGCACAGTATTAGTATGCCCTCTCAAAATGCCTATTTCTTCGTGAGTTTCTGTATTCCAAACACGGATAGTTTTATCATCACTCCCAGAATACAATTTGTTTTTAAGAAGAGTGAGACAACGCACATAGCCAGTATGTCCTCTCAAAATGGCTATTTCTTCGTGAGTTTCTGTATTCCAAATGCGAATAGTTTTATCGTAACTCCCAGAATACAATTTGTTTTCATGAAGAATGAGACAAGGCATATGGTTAGTAGGAGGATTAGTATGCCCTCTCAAAGTTGCTATTTCTGTATATAATGGAGTTTTCATAAAGGGTCCAAATAGTTTTTTTATATGACTTGGTAAGGCAAATATACTCATATGTACTCGTTTTTTCTCCCCTTGTTTCCTCTTTACCATACTTCTCTTGTATGTTTCCTTTTTGATAAGATACAAATATTTGCAAAGTTTGTATTGTTCTTCTATCTGATGATTCATTTCGGTAGTATGAGTCATTATATTATTGTTGTTATAGTTATAATTAATATAAAAAAAAGTTATTATTTCAATTTTTTTTAAATAATATTTTTAGGGATTACGTCTAGACAGAAAGATATTTTGAGACAATCTGGTTAATTTTATAATTTAAATCTTCCACACGCGGATAGTACCATTTAACTCAGATGAATGTAATTTGTTTTTATGAATAGTGAGGTTGTGAATTTGATTTTTATGCCCTCTCATAATGGCTATTTTTTTATAAGTTTCTATGTTCCAAACATGAATATGTTGATAAGTTCCAGAATACAAATTATTGTTATGAATTACTATACTCTTCACACACGAAGATAAACTATCTTTTTCCAAAGTAGTTATTTTTTCGTATGTTTCTGTATTCCAAACATGAATAGTACCATCATAAGTCCCCGAATACAATTTATTTTTGTGAAGAGTTAGACAACATACCCAATCAGTATGTCCAGACAAAATGGCTATTTCTTCATAAGTTTCTGTATTCCAAACATGAATAGTACCAACATTACTCCCATAATACATTTTTTTTCCGAGAACCGCGAGACAACATATCCTCTCATGCCCTCTCAAAATAGCTATTTGTTCGTAAGTTTCTGTATTCCAAATGCGAATCGTTTTATCACAACTCCCAGTATACAATTTTTTATTAAAATAAGCGATACACCGTACCCAATCGGTATGCCCTCTCAAAATGGCGATTTCTTCATGAGTTTCTGTATTCCAAACTCTGATAGTTCTGTCAAAACCTCCAGAATACAATTTGTTCTGGTGAAGAGTGATACAATCCACCCAACCATGGTGTCCTATCAAACATGCTATTTCATTGTTAGTTTCTGTATTCCAAATATGAATATTATGATCGTAACTACTCCCAGTATACAATTTGTTCTCGTGAAAAGCGACACACATACACTTTCCATTTTTATTATGCCCTCTCAAACTGGTAATTGTCGTGTAAAGTGGTAATTTCATAAATGGTCCAAATAGTTTTGATATATGACAAGGCTTGGCGAATATACACATATAAGTTAAGTTTTTCAAATCATCGCCTTGTTCTCTTTTTACCCTATTTCTTTTGTCTGTTTCTTTTTTTATAAGATACAACGATTTGCATAATTTATATTGGTCTTGAATACAACCATTCATTTTATTAAAACGTATCATTTTAGTAGAATCTGTCATCATTATTGTTGTTATAGTTATAATTAATATAAAAAATATTATTATTTCAATTTTATTCAATTTTATTTTTAGGGATTACGTCTAGACAGAAAGAAGTTTTGAGACAATACTGATATTTTAACCATTAAATATTTGTATCTAAAAATTTTTTACCCTTCTTTTCTACTATTTTTGCAGTTAATCTAGCGGTTACCTTTGGATTTTCTTTTGCTTGCAAATATGTATCGTAATCATATAACTGATTCGTAGGTTCGCCGTTACTATCTAATCGTAACGCATATGATTTACCATTTCCTATCCATTCTACTGCTTCCCACTTAACTGTTTGTTTATTTTGATCTGCTATTTTTACATCTCTATCTTCTTGCTTTATATTTGGTCTAAAAGAATATATATTAGGATCTACTTGATTGCCAAAAGAATAACATTCTAGTGTTTCGTCAGAATCTTTTGTATAATGAACAGCACAATCTATTGCTGCCTCTTTTACTGAACGCAATAATTGTTTACTAATATTTTCTTTTCTATTGGAAATTTCATGTAATGTTTCATCACTTGTTTGCGGTGTTTTATTTTTAATATCGTATTTACTTATATCATTATTTTTTATTTCAGTTGACATCAAATCATCTATTTGATGTTTTGTAAATTGCATCAAATATAAAAATACTTTTACATTTCTATCTGCTTCTGGTAATTCTTGATGACTACATATACGACGGGCACGCCCAATAACTTGTTCTTTGCGTACAGGATGCCAGTATGGTTCCATTATATGTACAAATCTTGTATTTTTTAAATTAATACCTTCTGCACCAGACGATGTAATCATAAATACTTTAATCCATTCTCCGTAGTTATTATTTGGGGATATTTTACGTAAATCCTCTAATATAGATACTGGAATATTTTTAGTATCTCCATTGTAAATACTTCTCATTAATTCTTTTTCTTCTACAGTTTCAGTACCAGTATATAACCCAAATACTTTACCACTTTCTATCTTATCCAATGGCATATTTAATACCCACTGTTGCGAACTATTCTTTTTTAATTTAAACATTGTAAACCCATTTGCTTCTAATACTAATGAAAAAATACCAATACCCTCAAGTGTTCTAAATTGGCTATAAAGTAAATGACATCCTCTCATCTCTGGATCTAATATGTTTTCTAAGATATGTAAAAATTTTGGACTAAACTTTTCTAATCCATCTGGATCACCTCCAGATTGAGTATTAACTTTAGATTCATCGTCTACTTCTTCTTCTCCTTCTTCATCTGCTTCAACCTCAACTTTAGATTCAGGGTTAGATTCAGGTTTAGATTCAGCGTCTACTTCTTCTTCTTCTCCTTCTTCATCTGCTTCAACCTCAACTTTAGATTCAGGTTTAGATTCAGGGTTAGATTCAGGTTTAGTTTCAGCGTCTACTTCTTCATCTCCTTCAACATCAACGTTAGATTCAGGTTTAGATTCTTCGTCTTCGTCTACGTTAGATTCAGATTCTTCATCACTTTCAACTTTAGATTGTTCTTTCATATCAAAATCAACTAATGGACTTTCTTTTTCACTCTCCTCTGACTGTTCAATGAATTCATCTTCTTCGTTCCTACCTTCATTTAATTCAGTATATGAGGAAGATCTTAAATATCTTTCTTTATTTTCATCTAATGTATTTAATGCTTCTTGTATTCTATGAATATATGTTTTATATTCTTTTTCTTCAACGATAGACGAATCATCCTCATCATCTAATAATACACGACCGTCAATATTATCTCTTCGTTGATCAATTGTTAACCCATCTATAATATCTTCATCTTCTAATTCTTTCAATCCATCGTCTCCAGGCATGGGACGTCCAGGAGAAGTAGGAAATACAAAATTACAAAATGCTCTTGAAAAAATTCTATAGGTTGATGTTGTATCTTCATATAAATTATCTTTTTTCTTTTTTCTTGATTTTTTTTTATTTTTCTTTTCTATATCACGTTCTGATAAACGTACTTCTTGATATTTTTCAAACTGATAATCACTCATATCAATTATAACTTCAAAATAGTCTTTATCTTCATATGATATTAATTGCGGCATAAGTTGCTCTTCTGCACTTCTAAAATATGAGGTTAATCCTAATATTCTTCTTTTAAATACATCTTCGCTTTTAATTTTACCTTCACTACTATCTATAAATAATTCTTGAAATTCTTCTAATCTATCTGGTAATGCTTTTGTTAATTCTAATTTTATATTTTCAGAATTAATTTTAATTTTATTATCATTTAATAATTTTACTATTTTTTCCAAAAATGTATCATCTGTTTCATTGTCTTCATTTTTATTATCATATCTAACACCCTTATATGATTCATTATGAAATTTATTAACAAATGAAAAGGGATTTTTGGTAATATATAATATATTACTATTCGCTTCAATATAATCTATTGATTTAATTGATTTGAATAATTTTCTCATATAATCGGTATTAGCTGTTTTTTTATGATCCATATTTTCATAAGGTATTTGCCAGACACGAATATACCCACGTAATATATTAAATAATATACCCATTTCATTTGGATAATTGATCATAGGTGTACCCGTTAATAAAATTATTCTTGCATTTTCTGCACTCATTAAATAATGATACAAACTCGTAGATAAAAACTTATTTTCTCCTGGCTTTTCTTTTTCTATTTTATTTACGATTCTACTTACAAAATTATGCGCCTCATCTATAATTATTACCTTATTATCAAATGGATTTATATGGCCATTTTCTGTAAGTTTACTTAAATTAGATAGTCGTAATCCATTATAATTAATAAAACTATATTTATTTTGAATCATTTGTTCTATTTGCGCATCTAATAATTTTCTATTATCGCTCGTTAATTCATCATAGTTACTAGGTTTTTCAACATCTACTAACCATGCTCCACCATTTTCAGTTATATATGATACTGGTAATTGCAATGCGGTTGATAACTGATCTACCATATCTGGTTTTTCACGAATATTAATGAATTCCCAATATTGATTTTTTCTATATAATTCATTTCCACACTGACGTAATTGTTGTTGATAATTTGATCTTAATGATGCAGGTGTCATTACAATTACCTTTTTTGGTGTTGTGATTCCTTCCGTAAATGCAATAGACGACAAATGAATAAATCCCTCAGCAATCGCAATAGATGAACATGTTTTACCCGAACCCAACCCATGATATAATAATAAACCTCTATAAGGAGAATATAAATTTAAATATTCTCTTACCACTTTCTGATGGGTAAATAAAGAGAAATCAGAATCTCCGTCATCACATGTGGGTTTATTATCCTTTCTTAAGATTTCATCTCTATATGGTTTAAATATCTTATCCATATAGTTAATGAATATTTCACGATTATTCATGTAATATGCGCTTTGTTTAATAATTACCATATCTTCTTTTTTTGGTAATCGTTTTTTAATATTTTCACCCAATAATGATGTTTTTATTTCTAATTCTGCAGGTTTTGTTACATCTGTTTTCTTTGTTTTACGTTTTGTATATGTACGTTTTGGGTTTGTAATAGATGCCTCAGTTATATCTTCAAATGTACTTTCTTTTACAGTTTTTAATTTTGTTTTTGGATCAAATATTTCTATTTCTTTCTTTTTTGTTTTTGCTTTTTGTATTTTAGTGTCATCTACTGCTCTTTGTTTTTCTTCTGCCGTAACATTTTGTATAATTCTAGACTTTTTAATTTTACTTAAAAATTTACTAGCATCAAACGTCTTATCATGAGTTTTGTTTACAATTTGCAACCGAGTATCGTCTACTTTATCAATATTGGATTTTACAGCAACTGAGCTTTTTTTCCCCATATTAAATTTCATTCTTTCCATTACACTCATTGTTATTTCTTTATCTGTTTTATTTTTATTTGCGATTATAATATCTATACCTTTCTCTTTTTTTGGTTCAGGTTTTACTTTTAATTTATCAATTATTGATGACATAATATATTATTTTTATATTTTATTTTATATGTTTATACCATTAATATAAAATAAAATTAGTTATCTTCTTCTGTAAAAAATCGTAATGCCTTTTCACAAGCAGTTTGTTCTGCTTTTCTTTTAATTTTGTGTGTACTATTTGATAAAAATACAAATACTTTATTGTGATTTTCCATATAATTTGTTATTTCACTAAAACTGCCAAATTGTGTAAAAGGTAATGCATCTGCTGGACTAACTTCATGAATATGTTGCCCTAGACAAATAAATACACCCATATGATATCCGTCATCGTCTTGTTCTTGAATTTCTAAATAATGAGGAGTTACCTTAAATTCCTTTTGAATACGAACCTGAAGTATATTTTTATAATTGTCATCATTCTGTATTAGTTCAATCCAATTTACATGTTGTTCAAAAATATTTTCAATAAATACTTGCGCAATTTGAAATCCAGGACCAGTTAAAAATACATTTTGAAACCAAGCATCTTCATCCTTGACGTCTATTTTATTAAAATCTAAAAATAATGCCCCTAAGAACGCTTCAAATAAACAACCCAACTTTTTTAAATTTGTTCGTGTATTTTTTTCTTCTGCATGTTTTGATATTACCAAAAATTTATGAAGTCCCATTTCATATGCAAGTCTACCAATACTTTCATTTTTAACCAATGCTATTTTTTTTTCAGTCATAAATCCCTCATTTTCTTTTGGGAAACGTTTATATAAATAATACTTTGTAACACATTCTAATATTCCATCGCCCAAAAACTCTAATCTTTCATTTGATTTACTCTTTAATGTCATACATTTTGGGGGCTTTTCAACAATAAATATATTTTGGGAATCATTCTCAATTTGTGGTCTTTTAACGTACGATCTATGAATAAATGATCGTTTATATAATTCAATATTAAAAACACTAGACGGAACACCATATTTTTTGAGAATAGATTGAACGTTGCTCAATGTAATCTCAATATTATTTGTATTATATGGATTAAAAATTAATTTATCGCCTGACTTGATAACATCGTCATCTTTTTCGTACATTATAATATATATACACTTATCTATTTATATACATTTAGATAAGTATATATATGATTATTTATCATTAACCTTCTTATTATAATAATTAAATACTTAATAGCATAAACTATATGAAAAAATAATTATTAATTATTTATGAAGATAGTTTTTGATTATAGAGAGAAAGATATCATATCAATATGTGAAAGTATTGTAGAAAAAGAACAATTATCAAAAGATATTACATTACATACAGAGAGACTGGATATTGGTGATATTATTATAAAAGATGATGATGATAAAGAAATGCTAATTATTGAGAGAAAAAGTATAGCAGATTTAATGTCAAGTGTAAAAGATGGACGCTATAAAGAACAATCTCTACGTTTGAATTCTAGTGATACACACAATCATAATATTATTTATTTAATAGAAGGTATTACCTCCGGATATGGGTATATAGAAAACCCTAGGATAAATATGAATACGGTATATTCATGTATGTGTTCATTAATGTTGTATAAAGGTTTTAGTATTATAAAATCTAGTAATAAAGTTGAGTCATCAAATATTATTCTAAAATTTGCAGATAAAATAAATAAAGATAAAACTTCTTTTTATTATAATCTCTCTACACTATCTTCAAATTCTAATATGAAACTAGATAATGAACTATATTCTTCTACTATTAAAAAAGTTAAATCGGAAAATATCAATATTGAAAACATTGGAGAGATTATGTTAATTCAAATACCAAAAATAAGTGCTAATATAGCACATGAAATTATGGTAAAACATAAATCAATTAATACTTTATTGGAGCATTATAGAGAGAATAATAATATATTAGAAGAATTTACTTATAAAAATAATAAAGATCAACTAAAAAAACTCACAAAACCGGCGATTGAAAATATTAAACTATTTTTACTTAATAACTAAGTTAAAACCATATTATTTATAATTTGAGTCATTTCATTTGCGGATTTTTCCTTATTTTTATCAGGATGATATTTACGTAGTAAACTATGTTTTGCTTTTCTAATAGTTTGACCCTTTGCTATTAGTAAATTAAATTCTATATGTATTCGTTTTTCGTTTTTCGTTTTTTTTTGGTTCATTTCTTCGTTCTTGTTCAAAATCAGATTCTCTTTGTCGTTGTTCATATTCTCGTTGTCGTTGTTTATATTCTCTTTGTCGTTGTTCATATTCTCTTTGCCGTTGTTCAGATTCTCTTTGTCTTTGTTCAGATTCTCGTTGTTCTTTTTTTTTATTCAGCATTTCTTGATATCGTATTTTCTTTTCCTTCTTTTTTCTCTTTTTTTCTATATTTTCTTTACATTTCTCCATATTTTCCTTTTTTTTCTCAACATTTTCATAAAATGGATTTAATATATGCTGCCAATAATCTTCACTATCTACTTTATTTTGTTCTTCATCTGTTAATTTCCCTTTTTTTTTCAAATTGTCAATGGCTTTTATTTTTTTCCTTGCCTTTTTTGTAGTTTTTACATGATCGTGTTCTTCGTCATCTACTGTAAGATTTCTAAATATATTGGACATATTTGTGGCTTTTTGTATTATACGTAAAAAAAATATAAATTATATATCAATTTTTTGTTTTATTCAAATATTCCGGTTACATCACCCTCTACCGGTCTCTACCCTCCCGCCTATCGTCTGCCCTATCTTGCCACACGTCTCTTATATCTTCTCCATTATCCGTGAGGTAATCCCTATCTTGCCACATGTCTCTTATATCTTCTCCAGATTCCATCAGATAGTATGAAGCTGGATGTGGATCTACTGGTTCTTTACTACAATAATCACGACAAAACGGACACATATTGTTCTTTCTTATTATTTTATCCAAACATTCTTTACATGTTTGATGTTTATTTTCACAACCCGTTTCTACTATTTTCTTTTTATTTTCCATGCAAATAGCGCAATATTGTAAACCCAAATCTTCTTCACATACAGGACATTCTGTTATATCATCACTACAATCAGAACATAATTTATGTTTTGATTTACAACCACAATTTGTAATTATATTCATGTTTTCGCAATGAGAACATTTTTTATAATTTTTGTAAATATTACGTTGTTGTTTTTTGATTTCTGTTATTTTATCCCTAATATCACAATTAACTTCATCATAAAAGCATTCTTTACATTTCATATATCTATAGTTTTCATCTGCTTTACGAAATATTGGAACTAATGATTCACGTTTTTTTACATTTTCAGGAGTAGGATTATGTATTAGTGATATTCTTTTTGCTCGTTGCCATTGGATATATACTTCATCACGCATTTTTTCTAATTCTAATAATCTTGGTTGTATATCAGTGTAATATTTATTGTTTAAATAATCTATGTATTTCCCCAATTTTTTTTTAATATTTTGCAATTTTGTTCTGTTAAAAATTGTATTAATATTTATATCATAATACAATTTTTGAATACGGTTGTCTTGGTCATGAGGGAATTGATTTCTTGACATGTTGAGTTAGTTACTATTATATAAAAATAAAAAAGAAATCAATTTTATTTTAATGTATATACATCTTTGAATATTTAAAATGGGACAAAATCCTATTAATCATTTTTTTCAAAAAACAATGTTTGCCAAATATCATTTTCGTAATTTGATTGTTCTATTTTGATTGCGGTTTCCGGTCGTATATTTTGTAGTATTTGTATATTTTCACTTTTTGTCTTATATTTTTTTATAGTATAATTAAATTCATTAAAAACACTAAGAAGACATTTTAATATTGGCATACCTCCACCTATAACAACTTTTATCAAGTTTGTTTTATTTCGCATTTCATTTTTTATTATTGTTTGTTCTACAAGTGCGTTACATAACTTACGACCACGATATTTGTCATCTATGTAAACTGAAACTAATAGCAAATAATCAATATTATCTTCTTTTTCGTATGTCACCATTGTATTCCCAATTATTTCATCTTTATCTCGTAAAAAAATACCCCAATAATTATTTCTTTTTTTTATTACTTCATACGAGTGTAAAATATGTGGATTGATGTTGATTATATTTCTGTTTAGACCAGTATCCAATGTTCTGTTGCTTACATAATATAATTCAATATCCATCATATATATTCATATATATTATTTTGTCCCATTTTAAATCTTTAATTGTGTATACATCTTTGAATATTTAATATCATAAAATCAAGATATAGTCATCAAATATACGATGTTTAGGATTAGAATAAAACTATTATTTAATTAATGTTAATACACTAAAATATAAATTCTAATAAATATATATGAGTTTATCAACCAAAAATGATGTATTTATGACATGTTCTATATTAATTGTATTTAGTGTTTTTATTATTTATATTGTTTATAGAATGTTAGATTATCAAAGTAATCCTGTTAGATTTAGAGAAGGGCTTGAATCAGCAAATTGTTCTATAAGCGATCTTAAAAATAAAATTACTAAAATAAAAGAACAAGTAGAAGGAACAATTGACGTATCTAAAAATAAATCAGAATTAGAAGATATTATAGGCGATGTTTATGATATTATTAATTACAAAATAATAGCAAATTTATGTAAATCCACAGATCCCTCAAGTACTAATAGTGTATATATGACAAATATATTAATGGACAATGCTGCTGGATTACAAAAATTAATGAAATGGTTAGATGGAAAAAGTGGATCAAGTAGTAAAGGTGGTATGTTTGGTTAATAATGCCAAACATCATCATCGTCGTCTATTTTAATACATTCTGACAAAAAAATTAATGCTCTATTTGGCATATGTAATATAAAATTTATAAACAAAATAAATATATTATTTTCGGATTTTTCGGATTGTAATTCATAAAAAGTTTCTTCTTTTATAGGTGATAATTTATACATAATTATATTAAACAAATATTATTTAATATAATTTGTGTATTACTCATTTTCTGTATCTAACTTTTGGTGGTACAGTAGCTCCACCGTTTCTATTTCTTCTTAATGCATCATTTACATAACTTAATGACAATTTTTTATTAGGATCTGCGTTTTCTGCCTGTTTTGAAACATGCGAAGATGCGCGTAATCGTGTCACTTGTGATGCATCTTTATATCCGACAAATTTATTATTAAATCCTGTTAAATTTTTTTTGGATTCTTCTGTTTTTCTAATTTCATTTCCTACACGAATATTAGAAGAAACGCTATTATCATTTACTTTAGGATAAATTTTAGTACCATATGGAAATAATCTCATATACTTTATACATATATTTATTTTTTATGCAGTTTGTGCTAAAACACTATCCGCCGAACCTTTATCTAATATTTCTTGAGTATCTATACTTATATTTCCATCAGGTCCGTTTAAATTAAGTAATAAAGACATATCATTTTTATTTACTTGTTTATATGTTTTTTCACCTGTTTCTTGATCTATTTCTTCTTTTTGTACAGTTGTTACTGTATTTATTTTAAATGCACCATCTTCTCCTGCACCTAATCCTGTTGATTTTTGTGATAAAGTATGCTTTGAAGAAAATGATTTTTTCGTACTACCTGATCCTTCTTCGTCGTCTGTATCGTCATCATCACTATCATCACTATCATCGTCATCGCTATCATCATCATCACTATCATCATCACCATCGTCGCCGTCTTTTTTTCTGCGCTTTTTTTTAGATTTACCACTACCTCTGTCATCATCATCATCCTCATCATCACTATTACTATCATAATCTTTATTTAATTCTTTACGCAATGTATGATCAATTGTAGATGTTTCATCGTCTGGTTCTATTTTTACTTTTAATATATTTTCAAGTTTAAATTTACTAGCAAGTTTTATTAATACATCTTTATATATTTCATTTGATAAATCATTTAATATCATTAGTTTAGTTCCTAATTTTTCCAATATATTTTTATTTAACCGTCTTTTAAACTTAATTTTAGTTGACAAATGACTATTACGTTTTTCGGTAGTACTTGGTATATTTTGTTCATTATATATTTTTCCATACGAAAATAATGACGAAAACATACCTTTTCCTCCTGTAATTTCATCTATATCAATATTAATAACATCCTCGTGTATTATTAAAATAATAGATTTTAAAGTTTCAAATAATTCTTTATATAATTCACTTGATTTTATATTTTCATTATTTTTATCTTTATAATTTTTATACAATTCCTTGATTTTTTTTAAATATTTATAATATGATTTATAGACTTGTAAAATATTTTCGGGAGTAGGACTTAATTGTGATTTATCATAAGTTATTGCAACACCGCATAAATTATTTAAATATTTCAATAATTCCTCAAGTGTTTCATCTTTACTAGTAATTAAATCACTTTCTGATTGTTTTAATGCTTCCAATATTTGCTCTTTTTCAAAATTTTCCTCCTTCTTTTTTTCAAACTCTTCTTGACTATATTTTTGATTAAAATCCGTTTTAACGGATTCAATATAACCGAGTAATGTATCTTTGCTTGAATCAACACTTTGGTTTAGATCGTCACGTAATTTATCTAATAATTCTATAAATTCTTCTCTGTTTATAACACTATAATCAATGGCTATTGAATTTAATAATGTATAATTAATTTTTATATTTGCATTTTTTTTAACATTATAATCATAACCTACATTAAATATACCCATACCCGGGCTTAAATGTAAAACTTGTAGCATAAAATCATTTATATATTTAATTATATTTAAGGTTTTAACAGTTATACTATTATTATTTTTATTTGATGATTTTTTATCATAATACATTTGAAGAGATTTATGTAAAGGAATATATTTATCTAAAAATCCATTTATTTTATCTGCTTTTTCTTCTATTGCTGCTTCCAGTGTTTTATTTTCAATACTATGTTTAACGTCATCTTCTATTTCTTTTATTAATTTTGCACCATCAATATGTAATTGAAATGCTTCTTTTAGCTTTTCTAATGCGATGTTAGTTGTTATATTACCAATATCTGGTGTTTTACTATCAACATCCTTATCAGAGTTAGGACTTTGACCATTACTACTGTCTATTAGTGTACCAGTACCAGTACTAGAATCAGGACTTTGACCATTACTACTGTCTATTAACGTCTCGGAACCAGGTGAAGGACTTGCTTCATCACTTCCATTTACATTCATGATTATAGTTGCAATGTCTTTAATGTCGCATTTAATAGATCCAGATACATCAATATCTCCATTAATTTGACCAGTTATAAGATAAGATGTAGTAGCATCATCATACTCAACTGTTACTATTTTTATACTATCAATACTGGTAATAGCATCTGTTTTAATAATTAGTTTACCTACTATATCTTTTGTTTCACTATCTTGTAATGTAATATTACCATTAATATTTTGATTAATTGTAGAACTACTATCACTACTTGCATTTATATCAGATAATGTGCCTGATATATTTTCTACAGTATGAGGATCTGTTTTTAAATTAAGTGATATAATATCGGTTATATCATTTGTAACCTTAATTAAACCCTCTATTTTTGTACCATTTACAAAACCTTTAACAGGGATAGAGTTATCTATTTTTGCTTTTGAATCATCAAATTCTAATTCAATATTTGTATTATATAAATCTACACCATCTACTGACAATTTAATTTTACCATTAATAGGATCACTCTTTTCCATACCATTAATTTTATATTTAATAGTTCCAGTTGCATTATACATATTTCCATATCCATTACCACCTGAGAATAATCCACTAATCCCTTGTTGTTGTTCTGTTAATTCGCCCCCCATTTTTAAAGAATCAACAGTACCTCCTCCACCTCTTTTAAATTTTAAAGATCGTTTATGAAGCTCTTTTATTTTTTTATATTTCCTTCTACTTTTATCACGTTTTATATTATATTTTTTATTTCTATTTCTTACACTTATATTTTTCTTATTAAATAATTTTCCTAATTTTTTTCTAGTGACAGGCATTCTTAATAAATATGTATATTATTAATTTATTATTTATAATTTATTTAGTAATTTAATAAAATAATAAGATATAGTAATATAATATGTGCGATAAAGCAAATTCTCCGATTGATATTAATGATACTAGTGTATCAGGAACATGTAATCAAAAATGTTATTATATATTTGATTACAATGATAGTACTTGTAAAGTAGAAAGAAATGATTCTTTTCTTAAATTTGATTATGATTCATCCACAAGAACTCCAGCAAAACTAAGTGGAATTGACTTAAATGTTGGTGAAGTACGAATTTATTGTCCCTCTTTACATACATTTGATGGTAAAAGAACTGCTGCAGAAATTGTAGTAGGACATGGAGGTAATGGAACTGCATTATTAGTTTGTATACCTGTAACAGTATCTACTGAAAATAGTGAAGGTTCAGTATTACTAAATCAAATAATTTCTCAAACCAGTCGTTTAGCACCAAATAGTGGTGATACCGCTGTATTAACTACATCGGGTTTTAATTTAAATAAATTAATACCAAGATCAGAGTTCTATTTTTATGAAGGTACTTTACCATTTGAACCATGTACTGGTAATTATGGTATTATAGTATTTAAAAAAAATAGCTTTGCAACAATGATGCCTAAAACTGCTTTACAGTTATCTAAATTAGTAACTCCAAGCAATATTACTACCAAACCAGGAACTACATTTTTTGCAAGTAGTAAATCGGCATCAACAACAGAGGACGATGAAATTTATATTTCATGTCAACCAGTAGGAGATTCAACTGATAATCAAGTGGAAGGATTTCAAACAATATTAAAAAAGGAAAATGAATTACAAAATATTACAAAATTATTAGTATCAGGGACAATATTTGTAGGATTATTGATAGTCTCTTTTCGGTTAAATAGAAAATAAATAATATAAATTAGAATTATTCATATTATTTATACAACTCCTTTATACAACTCCTTTATAATGAATTGAGGCAGCATCGTGTTGTTTGTCTAATACTGGTTTAACATTTGTACCATCATATGTGTTTTTATTAATATATGGCACCATATTTGTAACTACTTCTTCTTCTAAAGAAGAATATAATTTATTATTATTAATATCATTATTAAAACTTTCCATTTCACGATTTTTTTGACTTTCAGTAATGACGTATTGTTTCAAAGATTGAGAACCACTTTGAACGCCTGCGCGTCTAATTAATTCATATGCTACCACAAAACTAATAAAACCTAATATAGGATTTGTTGCACAAAACAAAGCAAGTGATATAATTATTACAATAGTCATGCCAATAGGACTATCAATTGCGTTTGCTAAACTACCTGGTAATTTAAAATCAAACAAAATAAAGACAATAAATAATATAGTTAATACAAGTTGATGTCTATTAGATTTTAACATTAATTCTTTTGAAGGATCCATATACAATATTAATATATAAATTTTTCATGATAAAATTGAAAAATAGTCTTAAAGTATAGTGACTATATAAATTATGTACGATGGATCTTACATTGGTAAATTAGGATACACCATGTTAAAATCTGAAATGAAACATGAAGATATTCAAAAAATAAAAAAGGATTTATATGTAAAAGCTTTTGTCCCTAAATGTATTCAACAAGCTTGTGATCCATTTCCTATATTTCGCGAATCCATGAGTAAATATTATTTGCCTAGATTTTATGGAATACAAGAATTTGGAGAACCTAAATCTTATAAAATATTAAAAAATGAAAATATTAATTTGAAGTTTAATGGAACATTGAGGGATTATCAATATAATATTGCAAATAAATATGTTAACCATGTAGGAGATAAGGGAGGAGGGCTTTTAGAAATGGATACTGGTATGGGCAAAACTGTATTGGCTTTGTATATTCTTGCTCAATTAAATGTAAAAACAATTATTCTTGTTCATAAAGAGTTTTTATTGAATCAATGGGTAGAACGAATACAAGAATTTTTACCTGACACAAAAATAGGACGTATTCAGGGTAAAATTCTTAATGTAGAAGGATGTGATATTGTTATGGGAATGATTCAATCAATTAGTACTAAAGAGTATGAAAATATATTTGATAAATTCGGATTAACCATTATTGATGAAGTTCATCATATGGGAGCAGAAGTATTTTCAAATGCATTAAATAAAATAGTAACACGATATACATTAGGATTATCTGCAACTATGAAACGTAAGGATGGGTTAAGCTGTGTATTTAAAATGTTTTTAGGGGATATCATACATAGTGAAAAACGCGACACGTCTGAAATAGATGTTTTGGTTAATAAAATGGAATATACTGTAAATGATAGTGATTTTAATAAAATCATTTTAGATTATCGCGGAAATCCTAGTTATGTTAAAATGATATCTAAAGTATGTGAATATAATCCACGAAATGAATTTATATTAGAAATTATTGGCGATATTGTTAAAAATAAAGATGCACATATCATTTTATTGGCTCACAACAAATCTATGTTGAAATATTTATATGAAGCTATTAGTTTTCGTAACATATGTGAAGTAGGTTATTATATTGGTGGTATGAAAGAAGAACAGCTTAAAAATAGTGAATCAAAACAAATGTTGTTAGCTACTTATTCTATGGCCGCAGAAGGGTTAGATATTAAAACATTAAATACATTAATATTAGCTACATCAAAAACAGATGTTGTACAATCGGTTGGACGTATTTTACGTACACAAGGTGGAAAGCCAGTAATATATGATATTGTAGATAGTCATGAAAATTTTGAAAAACAATTTATTTTGCGTAAAAGATTTTATATAAAACAAAAATATAAAATCAATTCTATAACAAATTCGGATTTTAAATCTAAAAATTATGAAACAATATATGATCCATCAAATCCAGAAAAACAAAAAAAAGATAAACCAGAACCATTCACAGGTCATTGCTTTATAAAAATTTAATTTATATTTCCACTATTTCAGTTATTCGTGGGGAATCATTTCTTGTTAATATATCATTTATTATACTATTTTCTATTGTTATCATAATTTCATCATCAAAATTACATCTACTTGTTATACAATATACTATCAGCGATATTAATACTATGAAGAATATTACTAATATTAATGATAAGACTATGTTTGTATCCATCGTATATTTTATTTTATAATTATATACCTTTTCAATTTTATACCTATCTAAATTCTGGGTTCCATTTTTTATCACCATTACAAATATTTTGTATATGAATATTATCAACTTGTCCCGAAGTCATTAGACTAGCGTGTCCAAAATCAATTATCCATACTTTTCCGTCGCTATCTTCTACAAAATTATATCCCGTTAAATCTGGATATTCTATATTATGTAATACTAAATTACGAACTATTTTAATCACTTGGTCAAATATTTCGTTTGGTATATCCGTCGCATTATCTCCATATTTATCTGATAAATTCATCCCTCCTACTTTTTTCATAATTATTATTTTAGTATCCTCGTTATAGTCTATAATTTTTGGTACATTTACAATATTTAATTGGTACACGTGTTTTTGCATAAACCATTCTCTATGGTTTACATTATGTTTTATGTAATATGTATTGGGAAGTTGCATAAAGTAATCCATTATAATACTGTTTGATTGTTCTTATTTTCTTTTTCTATAATACTCTTCTTGTAAATAAATATATTAAATTTAAAAAATAATCTAATATATTTAAGGTCCAGTTGTATAACGCGCAAATGGTGCAGGATTAGCTAAAGCACTGTTAGGAGGGTTTACAATAGATGGTTGGAAAGCATGTCCAATACATCCTCCGCGTTGTCTTCTTTTTGTTTTTCTTGATTTACGTGATGTTTTACTTGATCTCTTTTTAGAAGATCTTCTTCTTCTTCTGCGTCTTCTTCCACCCAATTGACGTACTGCTGTGGGTACTTGTCCTACTGCATTTTTACGGTCGGGTTCATCTGCTTTACATTTTTCTACACACGCTGATTCTTCCGGGTTACTTTCTTCCGGGTTACTACCAAATATGCCAGATAAGATATGTCCTCCTCTTTTTCTTCCGTATCTTCTTTTAGTTCTACGTCCTTTTGTTCTTCTTAATTTACGTTTTGGTGCATATTTTCTAGTTGGCATTATATATATTAACTTAATATTTTTTTTTAAATTTTCTAAATCTTATACGCTCAGTATTTTTATCGTATTTATTTCCATGAAACATATTTTTAATATCACTCAAAGAACTTAATTTATTATTATTTGATAATTTTACAGGAACCCACTGTTTAAATTTTGCATTATATACACAATCCACTTTTAATTGTAAATCTAAATCCACATATTTATCCAAACGAACGTCTTCAAATTCATCCTCGTCGTCACTTTCTTCTAAAAAGTCTAAATTCCTATTTTCTTTAATGTTTCTAAATAATGAATTCATAAACACGCTTGTTTTATAACTAGGAATATACGCAACCTCATAATAATGATTAAAGTTACCTTCATTATAACAATACAAGTTATAAATATCATTTTGAACATCTGCCATGATATTAAATGTTGCTCTCAAATTACTTTGTTCATTCGTATTTTGTCCCTTGCGTTCGCGGTAAGAAATAAATGCAGGTTTATGATATTGTTTATTCCAACATTGAATATCGTAAACATCATAAATTAATTTTTTACTTTGTTCTATAATATTTGAATAACTATAATCCATTACAGGTAATGAAATGATAACTTGGCTTTGCAAGTAAATATGTTGCTGAATATCATTTTTAAACAAACTTTCTAAAACATTCATTTTTTTATAATTTTTAAATGTATTCGTAATTTCTCCTTTATACATATAAATATCTTGTACGACATAATATTTATGTCCATCATTATTTATCATTGTACCATATAAAATTGTTCCATAGTGTAAATCATCATTATTAATTGTTAAAATCTTTTCAATATTTTGAATATTATTTTCTCTATCCATAGAAATTAAAAAACAACAACGAGACTTATTATGATAAGTCATATACATAAAATATTTTTTACCATATGGTATAGCCATATAATAATCAAATTTGGAAGCTTTCGTATGATCAACATAATCATATGAAAGCTCTAAAGCAGGAAAACGATCAATTACTTCTTTATACTCGCGTGTACTATCCATTAATAATATTTATATATATAACTTTATATGGTTTGGGTAAATATATAAAGTTATCCAAACGGCAACGGTGCATTTTGTATTGAATTATAATTTTGTTCAGATTTCATTTGTTCTTTTAAAAAATCTTTTAGTTCGTTTTTCATATCTTTTTTACTAGCTGGCGGAACAGGCTTATTGTTTACTTTCTCTCCTATAACCTTATACATTTCATTATAATGTTTTTGTTGATAATTTGTCATATCTTTATACAATGGATTTGTTAAATTAGTTTGCAAAAAATTAAAAATGTTATGTATAAAATATATAATCATAAATGATATAACAAGAATATATAGCATATATCCAGTACCCATACATGTTTGTTATATTTATTACACTAAATAAAAACGAATTTAAAAATATTCTAAAAACCGTTGCATATCTTCTTTAATAAATGGATTATGTATGTCAGCGTCACTATATGCGGCATATGTATCTTCAAACCGAAAATAGAAATCTTTTAATTGTTTATCTTTAAATAACTCTATTACTAAATATAATGGTGATTTTTGTTGGAAACTATAATAATATTGAACATAATCTACACTGTCATGATTATTTGATATATGTGATGGATTTTTTTCTATTTTCTTAACAATAGATTTGTCTAAAATAATAGACAAATTATTTATATAATTTTCAAATTTATATATATCACCATCATGAATCATTATTTGATTTAAATTATTATTATTTTCTATTTTAAATATTCCAGAATCCGAATAAATATCCTTTACGTTTACAGTTTTTGAAATATATTTTTCAAGGTTTTTTAAGTTATTTAAATTTATATTGTTAAAATTATTGAGAATATAGATTTTCATTATATTACATATGGTTAAACTATTTAAACCCATTTATTATATTAACTTATGTCTATTAGTGGTGTAATCGTAGAAAAAAATTGTTCATTAAAAAATATTAAACTTAGTAAAGTGACGACAGATTTATTAGGGAAGAAATGTGGATTTAAAAAACTAGAAGATTTTGAATTACAGCATACATTTAAAACCAAATTTAATAAAGAAAAATATATAGTAGAAATTTATGGTAAAGTAACAGGAAGAGCTAACAATGAAAATAAATATGATTATCCTCCTCCCGTTGATAATACGTTATTTTTCGGAAATATGATGATTGTATGTAAGATTAATGATGTATATGCAAGTCCCGATGATTTTAATGTAGATGTGTGGAAAAAAATATACACACGTTTGTTTGGCGGATTCATTGATTTAGGTAAATCGGAAGAGCAAGATGATCTTGAAGAAGACGAACTAGAAAATGTACCAGAAGAAATGAAAACAAAAGAAGGTTATTTAAAAGATGGATTTATAGTAGACGATGAAGATGATAGTGACGCGTCATACGAAATTACTGTAGAACATCCTACTATAAATCTTGATGACAGTGATGATGTTGACGATGAATTAAGTGAAAGTTCTACTATTGATATTGATTCTGAATTATCAGATGAGGAATATATGCTCTATAGCGATGATGATTAATAAATCAAAAAATTGATTTAAAAATTTTACTAATATTATAGTACACAATGTATAATATTTCTAACCCAGACACATTCAGAGTTAATATTAGAAATGAACTAAAAAAATCTTTAAAATCCAATAAAAAATCAACTAATTTGGAAATAGGGATATATAATTATTGTTTAAAAGAAGCAACTCAAAAAAAAATCATTAGAAAATGGGAAAATAAATATTTTGTTCAATTATATATAGATAGACTAAGAACTATTTATTTAAATTTAAAAAATAATAATGTGTTAACTAAGTTGTTAAATGATGAAATTGTTCCTGAGGAGTTTGCATTTTTAACGCATCAAGAAATGAAACCAGAAAAATGGGATAAATTTATTGACGCAAAAATTAAAAGAGATAAATATAAGTTTGAGAACAATATGGAAGCATGTACTGATACATTTACATGTAGACAATGTAAATCAAATAAATGTAGTTATTATCAAATGCAAACCCGATCTGCGGATGAACCTATGACAACATTTGTATCATGTATTATGTGTGGAACCAGATGGAAATGTTAAATTTATATTATTAGAGTGGTATGACTTTTCATCAGATTTATAAATTATATATATAAAAATATATATATAATTTTTACTATATATTTAATTCTATTAATATCAGCTATAACTAATTATTTTAAATTAATTATTACGTCATTCCTAATAGTAAAATATATAAAATTATATAAGATTATGTTTATTAAGCATTGCCTCAGCCACCGGTAGCGTCCCCACGAAATGTATTAACTACTGCTTTAGATGCGGATCACATGCCACCTTTTTTATTTTGTCTGGAACGTTTGACATTTTTTCTGGAACGTTTGACATTTTTTCTGGAACGTTTGACATTTTTTCTGGAACGTTTCATATTTTTTCTGGAACGTTTTTTCAAACTATATTTACCCATTATATACTATAGTTATATTTTTTTCTTGTAAAATTAAAAATAAATATAGTAATAAAAAAAATACAATAATATTTAACGCCCATATAGGATATATATAATTTATATTATATTATTCTAACAATAACTCAAGATCTTTAAGTTTCCAATATTCTGATGCACCATTAGGTAATGGTCTTTTTATAATATAAGGTATTTGTTTTTGTTCTAATTCTTTTACAGCAATTAAATAAGGATCTATGATTGATTTATCTAATTCAATTAGTGGAAGACTTCCATTTTCTAGTTGTTTAGCACGTAATCCTAATACACGGGCTTTTTCGTATTTTGTTAAAATGGGAATAGTTTTATGTATAGCATCATTTAATCCATCCTTTGTTAGACCTGTTATTTTGGTTAACGTTTCTATTTCATCATAATTATTTTGCAATAAATTTGAATGATACTTTAATATATAATCTTGTTTTAATTCATTATCAAATTTCTCATAATAACTATCATCATAATCGCTATCATCGTCTGATAAATTTATATCAATATTAACATCTGATGCCATTGATGTTTGTAATTTGATAGGACTACTTTCATCGTCTACTTCATCCTCCTCGTCTGGTACAATATCATCATCGTCTGGTACAATATCATCCTCATCAATATCGTCCTCGTCATCGTCATCGTCGTCATCTTCGTCGCCTTCATCTTTTACTGAAAGTTTTAATGGTTTTTCCTTTTTTGCTGTGAGTTTATTTGTAACATCTTCTAAGCCACTTTCATATTCTTCATCGTTCAAACTTTCGTCAGCATCTGATAAATAATCTACAGGACTATCCATATTATATATTTATATACTTATACTTTATATAATAATTCAATTTTATAATAAAATTTAATTAATTAGATGATATATCACTTTTCCATGCCATGTCACATACTGTACACATATAAATATATTTCATCTTATTCTCGTCATATCTTATATAAAGAATATCATTTTTTACACCTTCTGATGATTCGTCTTTATATGAACTGCACTCTGTGTTTGGACATTTAATATAATTAACTTTGGGTAACGTTGGATCATATTTCGTATATTTATTAATTATATCATCAAAATTACTTTTATCTTTATTTAATTCAGATGAAGTAATAGACAATGTTTCATCTACCGTCATTTCTGATATATCTCCACATTTTCGGCAATAATACATTAATTCGTCCGAATCTTCTGAACGAATTTGTATATAATACATGTTTTCACAGTTATCGCAAAACCTCATTCTTATTTAATATTATTATTAAATTTTTTTTATTTCAATTTTTCAGTTAATACTTTTTCTTAATGCTTTCATATTTTTTTAATAATGTATTATAACAAATCTTATTAGTCATACTATATATTCCTGTATATAATACAACTTCATCACTATGTTTACTGGATAAATCTGCTATTATTTTATTTATATCATCTTTATTCTTTTTATAATTTTCTATTATATTGTCATTAAATATTTTAAATTTACTGTGAATATTTTCATTTGCTATCATATCTATTATACTAAAATTTATATTTTGATAAGTAATTATTTTATTAAATGGTATATTATCTTTATGTTTTAAAGTAATACCTGGTTCATTTAACAAAGGATCCGATGTCATTACACTACATATAGTTAACAAAACACTAGATAATGTTTGACAACTCGTCCATTGCTCTCCTCTCCATGTATTTAATAAAGATAAACATACTTTACCATTTCTATAAAAATTAGGATGAAAACGAATATTATACGGATTTCTTTGAAATTCTATAACGGGTGGACTATATGGATAATTTTCAGGAAACTTAATAAAAAAGAAATAGTAACCATATTGATAAGGAGTATCAGATGGTCCAATAATCATTATATATCCATTCAATAAATTATCTTCATCGTGTTTATAATATATACCATGATCCTCTAGTGGATTTTTATAAATCTCTTTGACGTCTGATAATATTCGTTTCATAGTTTCTTTTGATATAAATACATTTTCCATTTAATATTAATTGTATATATTTATTTAAATAATTTAGCACATATACTTACTTTCATAATTCATTTTTACTATTACCAATATATAGAACATTATATATAAATACATTAACATATAAATATGCGAGTCTATAAATAATTTTATTAAGTTTATCGTAACAAAATTATTTTACTAATTAATTTTTATATTACGTATTGTGGTAAGATAATATATAAGTAATATATTACTTATATAGCGCAAAAATTGATTTAGTAATATCTATACTATATATTATACAATAATGAAACGAATATCTATTAAAAAAGGTGGATTGTCTGACTTTCTAAAAAGTCATGTAATATCCAAAGCCAATAAAGATACTATTATATCAACACATACTAGTATTAAAGGTGGTTCTTATTATATTTCAGATAACGATATTGATGAATTTTATAGACTATATTACGATGATGTTTTTGTAAAAGGTAATAAGGAGTTTCTTGTTGAAAGACAATTATCTAATGATAAATCACCAATATTAATTGATATAGATCTTAAATATGCGCCAAATATTACAACTAGGCAGCACACAGAAGAAGATATCGCTGTAATATTAGATCTATATTTTGATAATTTAAAAGAATTGTTAGTATTGGATGAAAGTTTAGATATTCCTGTATATATTTTTGAAAAACCCAACGTAAATATGCAAAAAGATCATGCTGATACAAAAGATGGAATACATATTTTAATAGGGTTAAAATTATCACATACATTGCAGCTTATTTTAAGAGAAAAGATAATAAGTCAAATTGATGAATATCTTAATTTACCTATAACAAATACATGGGAAGATGTATTTGATATTTCCATTTCAAGAGGAAGTACTCCGTGGCAATTGTATGGTTCTAGAAAACCAGAGAACGATGCTTATGTGTTAACTTATAACTATAAAATACAATACGACAGCTCTGATAGTACTATTTCGTGCTATGAACAACAAGTAGATGGTTTTATAAATAATTATGAAAAATTAAAATTAATATCTGCAAGAAATGAAAATAATATTGAATTTAAACTAACCGAGTATTCAAATACCATAGTTGAAGAAAAAAATAATGAGAAGAAGAAACATTCAATGAAAGGAATAAAACGCTATACATATAACTCAAGCGTTAATTTAAATATTCGTAATGAAAAACAACTTAACACTGAATTAGAAAATTTATTTCATGAAGATAATTTACGTTCTACAGATTATCATCTGAAAGAAATTCATCAATATACTATGATTTTACCCGATTATTATAATCATAGATATGATGAGTGGATTAAAGTTGGATGGGCTTTAAAGAATACAGACGATCGTTTATTTTTAACATGGATGAAATTCAGTTCAAAATCAAGTAAATTTAATTATTCAGATATTTCTCAAAGACATGATGAGTGGCAACGATTTGATCAAGGAAGTCATTGTTTATCTAGTCGTTCCATTGAATATTGGGCAAAGCATTATTGGGATAATAAAGAAAAGGAAGAAAATGTTGAAAATGAATATAATAAAATTTGCAAAACCTCTGTAAATTATTATGTTGAAAAAACAATAACAGAAAACCAAACTGATTTTGATTTTGCAAAAGTTCTTAAACAAATGTTTGGAAATCAGTTCGTGTGTGTTGCGTATAAAAGCGATATGTGGTTTCAATATGAAAAACATAGATGGATACCCATGGAGTGTGGTGTTAAATTAAAATATTTAATATCCACCGATATGCATGACGTTTATCAAGACAAGATATTATCATCTACTGGTCAATTTAATGTTTATGATCAAGAAGATGATTATTGGAATGAAACCGAAAAACGTGTAAATATTATGTCTCAGGTATGTACAAAATTAAAAGATAATGGTAAAAAAGATAAAGTTATGAAAGAAGCACGTATTTTATTTTACGATAATAAATTTATTGAGAATATTGATGCAAATGAATATTTACTTGGATTTGAAAATGGTATTGTTGATTTTAAAGAAAAGATTTTCCGAAATGGTTATCCACACGACTATGTTAGTAAAAGTACCAAAATAAATTATATTCCACTAGAAGACATTAAAAAATGTCCTAAAAAATCAAAACAGGTAGATGAAATTACTGTTTTTATGAAACAACTATTCCCCGATGAACAATTATGTAAATATATTTGGGAGTTACTTGCGTCATGTTTAATTGGTATTAACTATAATCAAACATTTAATATATTTATGGGTATTGGTTCTAATGGTAAATCATTATTGTTGAAAATAATGAAAAATATTTTAGGGGAATATTATGAATTATTACCACTATCATATATCACCCAAAAAAGAACTAGTGTAGGTCAAGCTACTTCTGAAATTGCGAAATTACAAGGTGTTAGACTTACTGGTACAAATGAATCTAGTGAAAATGACAAATTCAATGAAGGTGTTATTAAAGAGTTGACGGGTGGTGATCCGATTCAAGCTCGTGCATTGTGGAAAGATAGCATTACCTTTGTTCCTCAATGTAAAGTAATTTTAGCAACCAATAATCTACCCGAAATTACAGCAACAGATGAAGGTACATGGCGTCGTATTCGTAAAATACCATTTGAATCACGATTTGTAGACAAACCTGTTGATAATGATCCTATACATCCATATCAGTTTAAAAAGGATATGACACTTGAGACTAAAATCAATAATTGGAATGAGACATTTATGTCTATGTTGGTAGATATTGTATTTAAAACCAACGGTATTGTGAATGATTGTGATAAAGTGTTAGCTTCTAGTAAAGAATATCGTTCTGGACAAGATGTTATTATTAAATTTATTACAGAGAAGACCAAACCATGCGAGGGTAAAAAAATACAAAAGGGAGCATTAACCGAAGAGTATGGACAATGGTTTAGAGTTAATTTTGGAAAACGTCCACCAAAAATGTCCAAATTATTTGAAGCGATGGATCAAAAATTTGGCAAATTTGATGTACATAAATATTGGAAAAACGTAGAAATTATTTATGAAGAAGGAGATGATGATTCTGATTCAGATAGCGATTAAATAAATTTACAATAATATAATATATTTATAATTTATATGAACAAACACATACAAATTATAAATAAAATTAATAGTTTTTTTAATCATATACCGTTATATGTTTTTATACTTCCATATTTATTACATATATGTTCTACACGGTATTTAATGTATGGAGAACCACATAAATATACTCATACAAAACCATTATATGATATTATTATTAATAATATACAAGATGTATCAAAATATCATTACTTAATAAATTATATTATGTTTATATTGCTGATTCCTTTTTTAATAAGACCAAAATATGAATATTTTATAAGTATGTTTAAATATACTTCAATTGTATTATTTTTTAGAGCAATAACTACATCTGTAACAATATTGCCCAGCTGTGAAACTAAATTTTGTAAATTACAAAATAATTGTTTGAATTATATTATGGGTCATTGTAATGATAAAATATTTAGCGGTCATACATCGTTAAGTCTTATTTTAGTATATTTAATAAATAGATATAATTTAGTAGACGATAGTCTATTATATTTTTTTATATTTATTCAAATACTAATTGCTATACTATTAGTTGTTACAAAAGGACATTATACAATTGATGTACTCTTAGGATATTTTATTACTGGTACCATATTATTATTAATAAGTGATTTATAAACAACTTTTATCAATAGTAAACAGCAAGTAAATATATATTATCAACGTTATCAAGTAATAATAAAATGGTTTTTTTACATACATAAAAATATAAATTAATATAATTAAAAATAATAAAATGAAATATACAAGCACAAATTGTATATATTCAAATATTCCTCTTGTTATACGGTTAAACGATGGTGTACCTGGAAATTGTACAAAAATAGCATTAGATTTTTCCAATTCTGTTATATTTGAAATATTTTTAAATATTTTATTATCTCTATCTACCTTTATGAAATCATATTTTTTACATAAAGTGTTTAAATTGCGCTGGTCATCGTTACATTTTTGTAAAACAGCCTCTTTTAAAAATATTTTTAAATATTTTACATATCCTACATATAACCCACTATTTGCAATTAATCCGTTATGACAACTACCAAATGCATTCTTCACTAAAATTTTATTAAGTTCTAAAGGAAATATTGCACTAATCGGGTTTTGTAATGAAAATACTACTGTTTCATTCATATTTTTAAATCTCTCTACAGCAACATCTAAATCTCCATTAATATAACTATCAAACCCATCAATAAAAAATACTATTTCATTGTCGTTCAAATCTTGTATGTAATCATACACATAATCAAATTTCATCCTAAATCCAGTCCATTTTTGTCCATAACCCAATACTTTAATTGGTATATTAAATTTATTATTTATTATATCGTCAAATGTACCTTCTTTATGAGTCGCAAAAGTTAATACATGCGCATCCATACATTAATATTATATTTATTATTCATATAATATTAAATATCAAAATATACATCTTTTGGTAGTTTACTGTAAAAAAAATTAAATATTATTATCAAATACTTTACAAAAATATAATACCATATATACGGTAAACATAGCAATACTGCTATTAATAATATATTAATAGGTTTTGTAAATGAACCATTCATTATAAACAATGCCAAGTATATTATAAAAAACATATAATAAATTACTGTGAAAAATTTTGAATACCACCTAATATGCTCTGTTTCTTTATTTTCATAATAACTTTTGCGCGCATCTAATTCTTTTTCATTTGTAGAATCATATAACTTTTTTTCAAAAACTTTATTATTCTTATCTATGTCACCTAAATAATTATTTAAATGATTTTTATACAGTGAATATTTTTGTTTAAAATCATTTATTGATTTAGTCATATTGTTTACTTTTGTTTTATTTTCTTGAAATAATTTTTGAACAGTACCGTCTATTTTTTTTGTTAATTCTTTTTCATATAATTCTTGATAATATACATCGCCTTCTTTATAAACTATATAATTCTTCTTTGCATTTTTTAATTTATCCGGCGCATTTTTATAACTATAAAGTGATCTTTGATACTTTTCTTCTAATGTTTTTAATTTTTTTTCTTTTTGACATTCTGCATCACATACTGTATTATTTATTTTTTCTCGTATATATGTTGTGCGTTTTGTGTTATACTCCAATGTACTATCTGGATAAACGCTACCCGAATAAAAATGACATTTATTGTCTTTTTTATTTCTAGTAAATCCAGCACAATCATCTAAATCATTACATTCTTGGATACAATTATCCACGTTCTTTGTTTTTGTTTGTGATATTTTAGTACGACCAGATACATTATTTGATAATTTAAAATCACCAAATTGTATATAATTTTGACTAAATGTAGGATTTTCTAATTCATTTTGTTTTTCTACTTCATAATTTAAAAATCGTCCTTCTTTAATTCCATAGTTTTCAAAATGAGTAAATAAATCACACGAATTTGTACCATATGCTTTTTTAACATCTGGATATTTATTCATATAATAATTAGGATCAAATTCATTTGTATAATTTTTAACAACCATAATTAACTACTATATAATGCTATTATTTTTTACCTAAAAATACAATTAAAATATTTATAGTGATTCATAATTATTATTTGATCTATACGGTGTTATAACTTTAAACCCATCTTTTACTTTATCATCATCGGTGGATGCATTACTTATAGCACTTGGTACTTTACATGTATCTGTTGATGCATCGTATTCAGTTCCATCGGCACAACAATATTCGCCTACACACGTACCGATATCTGGTTTTGGCCATATCTCAAATTCTCCGCCATCACTATTAGATCCTTCTTCTTTTGAGTATGTATACTCGTCAAAGTAAAAATTATTTCTTTTAATAATATCCCAATATGCCAAAAATAATATAAATATACCAATACCAATTAATATAGGATTTAATACATTTGTTGTCCCTTCTGGTATTATTCCTTTACTTGTTAATAAATTTATAATAATTACTATTACAAATATTACAATTGCTAAAACTGTAACATATGCTAAAGCTTCATATTTTTTACTATAATATGTATTAATTTCAACCATTCTTAATTTATTATATTTTTCTGCATTTAATATTTTTAATCTATCTTTTTCGCGATTTAATTCTTTTTCTGCTATTGAAATTATCTGTAATTGATTACTATAATCGTTACTTGTGGTTTTATTTTGATTATTTACATCTTTTGACATTTGTTTCATATCTATATATAATTTATCACGTTTACTAGAAAGATCATTTATTTTACTAATTATTTCCTTTTTATTTGTACTATCATTATCATCTTTTAATATTTCATACAATTCTTGCTCGGTTGATTGTAATTGTGATAAATATGCTAACATATTTTCTATTGTGTCATTCGTATTTGATTGACTTGATATTTTATTCTTTTTAAAGTCTTTAATCTTTTTTTTTATTTCTAATTTTATTTTTTCTTGATCTAGTTCTAAATTATTTTGTAAATCTTCATCACCTTCACGATTCATCCATGCTATATCTTTTGCCATAATATACTTTATGGAGAAAATGATTTTTATTTTATATCATTTTGTTTCTCATATCTTCTAAAATATGTATTTCTTTATTTAATACATCTACTAATGCTGATTTACTTTCACTTGATGTCATACGAGTTATCATATTATTTATTATTTCATTTCTCTGTTCTTTAACTCTATCTAATTTCCGTTTATAATCTATAATATTTGTAAAGTTAACACTTTTATTAAATTGGGATGCGCGATAATTTAATCTTTTGTTATCATACTTGTTTATTGCTAATTGTGTTATATCTTGCATATATTTTAATGTATTTAATGAATCTCCTGAATTTCTATTTTCACAACTTATTGTACCTAATACGCATGTTGATGCGTTATTCACAAAACTATTTTTTAAAACACGCGTTAATAAATGACCTCTATATGGAACATATTTTGATTTTCTTCTTAATGCACGAATACATTCCTTCCATGCCAAAATACTTTTATTTATATCACCATTCTCTTGTATATTCATATTTTTAACATTTTTCATTTTTTCACTACCAGCTAAATCAATCAGTCTAAAAACATTATTTCCAAATCGTATTTCTATTATTAAATGACTTCTACTTGATGTATCATTTTCGCTAGATACACTAACATGTCTATTATTTTTTATTTCATCAACTATAGTATTATAGTTATCAGAATTAATACTTTTTTCTTCTAATTCTGGTATTATATAATCATCCTTGCCATTTTCATATCCTGTTACTTGTTTATTGTTTGAAAATATATCATATAATTTATTATAATATAACTGATAACAGTTAATTTTTAAACACGAATTAGATAAGCGTTTTGTTATATGTTTTGTTAATTTATCTAATATACATTGTAAAATTCCAGGTTCTTTATCATATCCTAGTAATGTATGTGTTTTGCCAGAACCTGTTTGTCCATACAAGTAAAAAGTACTATTTGACCCACTTAAAAAATTTAATATCATTTCTTCTCCAAAATGTTTATATATATCTTCATTCATATAATCAATATCAAAGACTTTTGAAAATTTAAAATCATTTTTATGTAACATTGGTGTATTTTTAACATCATATTTTTTTTGAACTAGTGTCATTGATTTCTCATTTTTATCAACAAATGTTGTTTTTTGTGAAAAGGAGTCGGGAGGTTTTATTCTAATATATACATTCATATACTATATATATTAGATAAATTATTTACATTAGATAAATTATTTACATTTAGAGCATGTATTAAATGCTATCATTGTACCAATGATACCTAATGTGCCAAGAGCTAATATACTTAAATCTTCTTTATGATTGTCAAATGGTGTTGTTAATGTTGTAAACGATTCTTTTGCAACAGATTGATTATACGAAGTTAAATCATCCATACAGGATGCTTGATTTTCACATCCAACTTCTTCTGATGCGCTACCGCTTGATGTTTGAACCCCTTCAGTTTGACCTGTACCTTCTTGCGACGATAATACATTTGTTGTATTTTTAAACCAGTAATTAAACAATGATGGTAAAATATGCTGATCTTTACTATTTAATGTTTTATCTAAGATATCTTCTTTTTCTTCTCTTGGTTCAATTGTTTCTATTTGTTTTTTAACATTTTCTAATTCTGTAAATCGTTGTTTCATCATTAACATCTGTTTATGAGATTCAATGCTATTTGTTTCAGTGGTTTCATTTACATTTTTCATTTTTTCAGATATTTGTTTTAATATATTTGATAATTCATTTTCCAATTCATATAATCTACTATTATCTAATGTTGTTGATAATCCGCATTTTATACTATCGTTATACATATTACCCTTTTCATAATTCTCCCATTCCATACTTGTTATACCATTTACGTCTGTACTACATCCTTTATTAGATTTTACTGCGCGTTTTCTTACATATAAATTCATATCATTTACATTAGATGTTTTATTGCCTATCGGATATATATTTTCATTTTTTAGCCAATATTTGCGGTCTGTAGGATTATATACAAATCCAGCACAATTAGGATCATTATTGCACATTTCTTTTACTTGATCTATAGCAGATACTGTATTTGTATCACCTATTATACCAGTTTTAATGTCATTATATTTACTATTTGTGTTTGGATATTCTGTATATTCATTTTCCCATGTTTTATATTTATCAGACATCTCGTGTAAAACTGCATTTTCATCTACATATCCAATTTTTCCAGCATTTTTCCACCCAATTTCAAATGGATTTTTAATATTTTGTTGATAACTTTTCATTTTTTTATTATCATCTCTTGATTCGGGTACGTTTCTATATAATAAGCATGTATCAAATTTATCTTTTTTATTTTCTTTACCAAATGAAAAACTATTACATTCATTTGAATTTTCACAATAAGATAAACAATCACCTAATTGAACTCTTTCATATTTTGGCGTTGTATCACTTACTGGTTCTCCGCCCACATATTTACCTGTTTCTGATTTATATTTTGTATTATTTAACATATATATGGAATTTGTCCACGATGCACCACCAATATAATCTTGTTTATCTACACATTTACTTGATCCTTTATATATAACAAAATTTCCATCAGATTGCATTATTGCTACTCTTTTACCATTATTTGATGAAATTAATTTATTTGACTCCAATGATTGTCCTGGTAATATATAATTAGTTTTGTATTTATTTCCACCATTTTTATCAGGCTTCCATTCTTCAATTACTAATCCATCATTGGATATTGTATTAGATGACCATAACACTTTTCTATTTTTTGTTTTTGTTCCATCTCTA
>Ga0209533_1000440_pt1 | contig 40135 bp, 43 predicted proteins | sample COG_04_FD_184748 | JGI IMG/M metagenome (GOLD analysis project Ga0209533, IMG submission 184748) | Pelagic Microbial community sample from North Sea - COGITO 998_met_04 (SPAdes) (version 2) | ecosystem: Environmental > Aquatic > Marine > Neritic zone/Coastal water | place: Helgoland, sampling...
GGGGGGGGGGGGGGGGGGGGTTGGTAGAGGACGTACGTTGCTGGTGGTGGTGGTCAGTTGGTGGTGGTCAGTTACTCTAGCCTGTAGTTGAGATTCCTGCCCAAAAAGGGGGTATGTTGTCCAAGACACACCATTTTCGATCTCATCCTCTTTCGACATCATCATTTCCCTGGCGGTTTTCTCGAAATTTAACCCAATTAAAACCACCAAAGAACTACCAATGTCCTCATTACTCGATGTCAACGAAGTCAACGAAGTCAACGAAGTCAACGAAGTCACCGAAGCCTCCAAAGTCACCGAACTCAACGACGAAAACGACGTCAACGACGAAGTCAACGAAGTCAACGAAGTCAACGACGACGTCAACAACAAAGTCAGAGAAAAAGTGAACAGAGTCAACACATCACTTGATGCAGCACTCAACGGACTACACATCAGCAAACCAAACGATGTTAACAAATACCAAGTCGTCAAGGAAAAAGTAAAAGTCAGCGTTAAAGGTAACGAGGAAATGATCGAGGAAACCGAAGAATTTATTCATCAATTATTGTATAGGTACAACCCGATGGGTATCAAAAAAGATGTCGCAACCTTAGCTGATGAATGGAAAAAAGCTCCGGGTATAGTTAAACAACGCCCAGTTGATGGTGCCGTACAAAAACTACTGGATCATGCAAGTAGTGGTCAAATGTTACAAGTAGCCACAACCGCTGTCACTTTATTTCAAAATTTACCAAGGCGTAAAAATGGGTTGTGTGTAGGACAAACTGATACACAAGACGGAAATGTTGCTATCATGGAGGTTTGTATCGATGATATTGTATTAACATAATTGAATTCATTTGTAAATTTTGTACTTGACCTACAACGTAATTTTACTTTTTATGTTTGTCCACCCTTATTTGCCGCCACCTCCGTTGCTGTGGCCTTCGCTGTTGTTTTTGTTGTTTTTTTAATGGTCCTGCTTGTCGCTGATGTTGAAATCGACACCTGTCGCCGTGGGTGCAGGTGTTTTCCAAAAAGAATTTGCACACTGGAACTTTTTGAAGGCTGAACGTGTGGTCAAACTCACACGCCAACTTTCCCTTTTTGCAAAAGCCTTTCATTCCGTACATGCACTGAGCCCCCTTGCGTCGCAACCTGGGATGGGCTCGGTAAAATTTTTGTTCCAATTTTCTTTGAGCTTGATCCATTGCGGCGACAAAGTTTTCAAAAAGAAAGTCGCACTTGCGGGTACTGCGGTACTCCCGCATCACGTCGTCGTACGTCACCTCGTTCAAATTGGTAATTTTGGTCCGCACCACGTGCTGCCCCTCCTGCGTCAGCATGGCGGTTTCATGGGCTTGCCTCTTATTGGCGTCCTTCAGAAAAGTGTTTGGAATGCCGTGTGCAAACACCGTCTTGTTGATCGGCACAAAGTCCTCCTTGCCAGATGTCGGGCAGTCGTTGGTGAAATGAAGACCGACCGCACCGCAGGACGCGCACAGGTAGTTTGTGGGGGGTTCGAACACGACCTCGAACTCGTTCTTCTCTTTCATGAAATTTGAGGCGTGCTGCAGTTGCGACCGATACGGCTGGGTTGGCAACTTCAAGTTGTGCACCTGTTCCTTCACCCATGCTCGAGCCGCAATCGCGTTGGTGATCGATTTCGTGACTTCGACGGTGGCCGCTTTCTCGCACTGGTGCCGCAACTTTGCTACGGTCGACTCCCAATCGATCATCTCCTTATCGTACTTGAGGGGCACAAACGGTCGCAAGTACCGTGGCAGAAGTACCCGCCTCAGCAAGATGTGGTCCCTGTGCTGCAGTACCGCGTCGTCATGCAGGTTGTAGCCCTGTCGCCATTCACGCTCGGATTCAAACCCAATGTTTCTCTGTGAAAAAACGACTACACGATCAAAGTCGATCTCTTTCCTGAACTTTGCGTCGCCCACAAGCAGGCCGACGTAGCATGACACGCCACCGCCTCCGCCGTTGTGAAAACCGGACTCGAGCTCGATTAAATACCGCAGATGGTGCCACGACATGTCGCTGCTGTCGACTGTTTTTCGGACCCACTTTGTTTCGAAGGTGCGGCGCAAAAAAACGACCTGGTTTTTTTCCATGGTCAAGGTCCCTTCCAAAAAAAAAAACTGTGGCCAAGCAAGAAAGAAACACTGAAAAAAATTGAACGCAGGATGCAAGAGCTCTTTCGCTTGAACAGCGTGCGCATGCTGCTGGAGTTGGATTGCGTGATCCACGGGTCCGTAATATGCCACGTACTTCGTGGCCGAAACGTCGCTGACTTCGTAAAGAAAAAACCAATCATTGTGTCGTGCGAACAGCACATGCTGGTGTACGTGGAGAGGTTTTTAAATCCGTGCAAAAAAACAACGGACTTCGACAGCTTCGCGCATCCTCAGTACAATTACGAAATACAAGAACTTGGAATGACGATCAAATTTATTTTCCACGTGGGAGCAACGTCGATGATCTCGACTTTGGCCCGAGTAGACGTCGAATTGCTGTGCTTGGGTCGGGATGCCCTTTTCGTGCAGAAGACTTGTGAAGACCTGTCCGTCTGCGACTTGATGACAAAGTGCGCTTCCGGCACGTTTGGCTTGCTTCCCGCGATGACATACACCACACAAGTGGTCGACCATGTCCTCGAAATGTCGGAGGACGGTTGGAAAACGGCAACGTCATCGGTCAAATTGACCGATCGGACGTTCGACGACCCCTGCCCCATCTGCCACGAGACCATGACAAATGAACAGAATGTGGAGACTGGATGCAAGCACGTGTTTCATGCCAAGTGCTGGCGCCAGTTGCTAGTGCACACCGCTTCTAAGAGAGATGAGGCCTTTTTCACGTTTCCGTCCACCCCGAAAAAAACATTGTGTCCGTTGTGTCGAACGGCCTACGCGTTTCCCGAAGCTTTAGTTTCGTGACCGCTCTTTTTTTTGCGCTGACGCTTCTGATGCTGCCCCATCACGTAGTCCGTGCTAAATTCGTCGACGGCAATGTCAGCCGGCAAATTGTTGCACAGAAAAAACGGGCTACCGTACGACCGCCGGTCCCACTGCTTTCGCAGTTTGTCAAGCTGCTTACGCACTTCCGCAACCGTCATTCCAGGGATCGCAGATGTGATTATTTTTACCATTTTTGCTTTGGTGCAATATTTTTTTTGGATGAACTGAAGGAAACAACTTGGTACCTGGTACCAGTACTGGTATGGTATAGTATAGGTCTATATATATGGTCTATACACCATCTCTAAAAAGTAAAAGTTGATAATAATTAATACCTATTTACACACTTACTAAGTCCAAATAAACAGAGGTTTCGGTAGATTTACTGACAGATTTGCTGTTGCTGAATAGACCAAGTTGATGGTTTTTATCTTCCACATGTGGCTGCACTTTACTCAAATTTATTTTTTTGATAATACATATACGTAAGGTTGCAACACCTGCAATTACAATTACAACAAACAGCAAAACAACAACCTCAAATTCATCTTGAGTATGTTGATTGACGGGGCGGTGTAATGTGGATGTTGAGTTAAAACTTTGTCGATTTGCAGGCGACAATTGCGTGGATGGTGCCGGTGACGGACGAGCACCCGGCTTTGGAAATGAAGCAGTAAGGGACGCAGCAGCGGGCGAAGGGGTCCTAACAAAATATACATTTTGACGAGTGTCATTTGTTGAATACGTTTGATTTTGTGTTTGGTTGTGATAAGTTGTGGTGTTGGATGTGGTGTTGGGCATATCACTGGTATTGCTACAGTTTGAGGTTGTTCTTGATGAAGACGGCGAAAAAGGATCAACAGGATTAGGGGAAGGAAAAAGGTAAGGTAAAGGGGACGGAGGAAGAGGAGACCGAAAAGTGAAAGGGGCATGAGGAGAAGGAGTAAGAGCAGGAACGGGGGCAGGAGAAATAGTGCCGACTGAAGCAACCGAAGCAAGAGCAGGAACGGGAGCAGGAGAAACACTGCCGACCGGAGCAAGAGCAGGAACGGGAGCAGGAGAAACACTGGCGACCGAAGCAAGAGCAGGAGCAGGAACGGGAGCAGGAGAAACACTGCCGACCGGAGCAAGAGCAGGAACGGGAGCAGGAGAAATATGGCCGACAGATGGTGCAAATGTATGTTGAACCTTTATTTCACTTGGAGATGGACCATGCAAACTAATAAACGACACATTATCGAACGACAACGAGGAAGGGGTTAAACTCTTTCTGCTCGAAGAAAGTTGCTTTGGTGCTCTGTTCTTCGACAATGCTTCTATTATAAAACCGATAAAAAACATCAACAGAAACCAACAGACCAACAGAGCAACAAGTATTCCCATGTGTCGATGATAAAAAGTACATTCCAGAGAATCATTTTTGTCTGCATGTGCTTTTTGTTTACCCGTTTCTTCTTCTTTTTCTGCGTCTTGCTTTTTTGGTTGTTGTTTTGTTTCTTTGCTCTCTCCGTTCGCTTGCTGTGATAGTAGTTGTTGCTGTTGCTGTCGATGCAGTTGTTCTAATTGAATTCTGCGACGTTCAAGTCGTATCGGGTTTTCCATTTCTTTTTGCATTTCTTCATTGTCAACTTTGTTGTTTTCATTGTCAACTTTGTTGTTTTTTTTGTTGCACTTGATAACATTTTTTTTGGCGGTTTTTGGTGTTTTTTTAATGGGTTTACTTTGTTTTTTATTCTTTATGCCGTACTCTTCATCTTCATCAAAAATAAATAGACCTTGATACCTTCTGGTAGTTGACGGTACGAAATTGGTAGGATCTGAAACATAATAGTCATGTGCATTCATCAAAAAATATAGGTGAGGGTTTTTTTTATTTTTCTCTTACAGCTTGGATTGCAAATCTTTTATCTTGTGCTCACCGCCATTAATTTCAAATACATTGACGAAAGTATAAAGAACACACAAACATGTCATTTTTTCCTGGTTCTTGGTCTTTTTAACTGCGTGTTTTTAACTGTTTCAATTTAAAATAGAGTAGATTTTTTTGCCAACAGGCACGCCAATCGGCAGCAGCAGCGACATTGCAGAAAACAGCGCCGCCACAAAAGCCATGCGCTGGAAGCAATACCGTTCCGTGGTCTTGTGTCTCACAAATGGTGGTTTGATAACGGCAAGAACAACGAAGCTTACTGCAAAGACGGCGGCAACGGTCGTCATCTTATGTTTAAGGTCCTCGCCAGTGCACCAACGCTTGACTGTGTCAAACCCAGCCGCAAGCTCGTCCTTGGCGGCCGTTGAAGTCGTGTTTTTGGCCACGAAATTGTGCGATTTGAGTCCGTCCTGCCAGTGCGGAGTGGCGGCGGCGTTGATCGATGAAACCGGATGAACGGGAGACGCGATGGACTGTTCGACAACACTGACGTGCATATTTTGGCTTTTGTTTCCTCTGTTTTTCTTCCTCTGTTTTTCTTCTACAGCAGAAAAAAAAATTTAATAAACTGAAAATAACAAAAGCGACTACAAAGGTGAGAGTAACGCCTCTTTTGTTTGCTGTCGTCGTGCGGTCGTCTGTATTTTTTTTTATTATCTTCGGCTGGTTCCAAACTACATGATCGGCGTTCAAAACGAGTACGTTGGAGTAACGGCGGCACGCACCGCGTTTCCGGTGGTGTGTAAGAACACCAAGGCCGTTGACTACTCGTACGACACATGCTTCGCGTCGTCAAAAAATCGTCGACTGGGGTCCACCCCGGACGCAATTGCCTACAGTGCCGATTGGACACGTCCGATTTGCCCCATTGAGGTCAAGTGCCTGCAATGGAAAGACTGCGTGCACCCTCCATCGTGCTTTCCAATCACCCGATCACGATCCTCGTTTGTACAGAGCCGTTGCCGCATGGCTTTGGCTCAACTACATTTGCACATGTTTTGCTGCGATGCGAAGTATGGCATCGTGTCGTATGTGTCCAAGGGTCACGGGTGCTCGTGTTTTTTGGTGACGTTCGACCGCGACTACTTTCATTGTTTGCTGACCAACGACAGCGACATGGTCGCTCCTCCAGCCTCGGACTACCGGGGGTTCGTGTACAGGCGCCGGGTACAAGAATCGGAGTGGCTCCGCGCCCCCCACGCCCTGGAAACGGTCCGTGGCAACGTGCCCCGTTCGGTGGACCGTTTGACCAGCCGCCATTTAACCTAGACACGACTAGACACAACTAGACACGAGAGACAACGCCAACCCACGCGTACGCTGAGTTTACAAAGGCGGACAGTTCAAGGTTGTTGTCAAGGATCTCGTCGAGATGTTGGGACCCCATGCGCTGAATTTGCATTTCTTGAGACTTTTTCAGTGCCAGCGACATTGTCTCGGTGACGACAACTTCGATCATCGCCGCGATTGCCACCGGAGATCCTTTGGACAGCCGCAGGTCGTCGTAGGTAGATTTAAAAATGCGGCGGCATTTTGATGGTGGCACTGTAAGATTGGCACGATCGACGTGCGACCCGGTAGTTGTTGTTTCAAAGTTTTTAATTTTTTCGTCCACAATTTTCGCCACAAGCGCCCGCAGATGCAGCGGGAACAGTGTGTAAATTCCGAGCTGAACGTCTGCCACGTCGACCGTCTTTCTGTTGTTGTGTCGAATCGTGCGTGCAATGCTCCCCATGAAATGCATAAGAACCACAAACAAAATTTCCTCTATTTTTTTGCAAAATGTCGCACTCAACTGTACCTGAGGCAGTTCACCACCCACGGTGAGCCGTCGCACAATGAGGCGAACGTAGTGCAAAAATTTAAACGTAGGTGTCATTCTTTTTTCTTCAGTGCAAGAAAAAAAAATATTATTAGTGGCGAACCACAAAAATAAAATATATGACCAATAACAAAAAAAAATAATGGATTACCTTATGCAACAAATCGAGAAAACACTGACTTCGATCGAAGGAGGAACAACAGCGGTGGCGACACTACAGTCTGTGCCGAATGCAGTACATGTACCCAAGTTCATGGCTGCAGCGGTGGCTCCAGCAAGACCAGCGGCCATCGTTCTGACGGCGGTGGCGCTGATTTTGACAGTGGTCTGTCTGCTGCTTGCGGTGGTCTAAAATACACAGAAAATAAAATTGCAAGCAGTTCATTTTATTATTATTGATGTGTGCACACATGTGCACAACTCGTTTGGAAGAGTGTTGGTGGAACCAGGAAAAAGTTGTCGTTGGCATTGACGAGGCTGGAAGAGGCGCTCTGGCGGGGCCCGTTGTTGCCGGTGCCGTTGTACTAAATCCACAAAAACTGATTTCCGGCATGAACGACAGCAAGAAGTTGAGTGCCAAAAAGAGAGCCGAGTTGTACGACACCATTCTTCGAGACGCAATCGGTGTCGGCGTCGGAGTCGTCCCCGCGGCGGTCGTCGACAATATTAACATCCTCCAGGCCACACTCGAAGCGATGCGATTGGCACTTCGAAACCTGCAAATGCGTCCCGAGCAGGCTTACCACGTTTTAGTCGACGGAAACCGAAGCCCGTTCGATGACGACGTGTCGCACGAGACGGTGGTGGGTGGTGACGCCAAGTCGCAGTCCATCGCAGCGGCCAGCGTGGTGGCCAAAGTGACACGAGACCGCATGATGGTGAAATGTGCCGACACTTATCCGGAGTACGGGTTTGAGCGACACAAGGGCTACGGGACATCGGCACACTACAAGGCTCTCGCGGCGCTGGGTCCTGTCGCGGCGCTGCATCGTCAATCGTTCCGGCTACGTTGAGGGCTTTCCAGAGGAGGCCAAACCAATAAACGTTTTCATGCACGTTTGAAAAAACTCTTCACGCTCATTGTGTGCTTGCCTTTGCAAGTATTTAATAAATCGAGGTTGGGCTTCCGGAATCGGCATACCATTCAATGCAGTTTCGTACTTGGTGATGATCTTGTTGCTCGCTGCTCGGTATTTCTTCAAAAAAAGTTCACGCAGTCGTGTCACTTTCTTTGCCGTCTCGCGGGTGTATGCAAGAAACTGTTCTTGGTGCTGTTTCTGTTCTTCGAGCATAATTTTTTGGCCTTCGGATAATTGTCGCATCAACGTTTCGTAAATCTTTGCGTCCCTTTTCAATTCAACGAGCGCGTTTGCTTCGTTCGATGTCACTTTTCCATCGTAGTAGTATCGTTTAGCTGCATCGATGGCGGTGCCAGAGATCGGTGACATCAGGGTGCGCAACACGTCGGTCTGATGCGGGAGCAAGTGTTCGGACCACGTACCGATCAGCGCGTCGCACCTGTGTTGCAGTGCCTTCATGAACAGTTGCGTTTTTACACGGAACTCATTTAGACGTTGCTCTTGCTTTTTGTGTCTGGTATTCAGTTCCCGTCGCTCCTGAGCGATTCGTCTCTCTTCTTCTAAACAAAGGGTCCGAATGCCGTGTTCCAAATGTTGCACAGCTTGGTTAGCGGCCTCAAAAATGTCTTGCGTTCTTGCTTGGATCAACATTGATCTGCCCTCGATAAGTGTTGCCGCCTTTTGTGTTGCGTCGTCGTGCATACTGGTACTGTTTGGCGGCTGAGGCGTCGGTGGTGGAACCATGTTTTCGATGTAACTTCCAAGAGATTTCAGGAGTGGCAGCAACTGACTGTTCTTGCCGCCGAGCTCCCGCAGTTGCACCAGCTTCAGGACGGTGGGCACGACCTCTGTGGAATCAAGAATACTTGCTGCTGCGGACTGACCACCACAAAGATGAACTTGGTCGGCGAACGAGACTTGCACGTCGGGAGTTTGTGATATTTGTGCCGCTGGGCGAACACTAAAATTCAGACTCATGAAAGCTTCTTCTTTTTTTAACAGTAAAAAATAAAATAAATTTATTTCATTCTTAGAAACGTCTTCAGTTACTGCTGTAACGCACCTCGTGCCGCCGTGCGCTGCTGCTGAAAGACTTGGTGTCGAAAACTTAAAAGAAAAAAATTGTAATAGTGTATGTGCACACAAACATACATACACCGGTCATACATGTATGTATGGGTATTTGAAGAAAAAAATTGTATGTATGTATGTATATTTGAAGTTCATTTCACAGGTGAAAAAAGGTGACGTTCAAAAATAAATGTGATTTCTTGCGGACTAAATCAATAAATGTTGGAGAAAAAATGCAAAACGTAAAAATGTAAACGTTTGAGAAAAAAGCAAATAAGCAAACGTACAACTAAAATGTACGACTAAAATGTACGAATGTAAATAATTTGCAAAGAGATGCAGGGACTATAATGCACGACCAAATACAGTAACCGGAGAATTTTAGATGCAGAAGTTGACGACCAAGTTATCATACCCACCAAAGGAACACACTGCGTCCTTGTCGGCCGCACTGGTTTCCCAGTTAGTGACTGCAAATGAGCTGCCGTCGCTGAAAGACATGCGGCGGCTGACACGGCGACGACCACCGTTGGTCGTCGTCAATATCCCATTGAAAAAATGCTTGCTGCCGTCTGCCGTCGGCCACTGACACGCACAGGCTCGGTTGCCCTTGGTCAGTGCAGTTTCTGGTACGCTGCCACTCCAGTCAAATTTTTGGCCGTAGTCCCAAATTAATTCCAACCCGGCCAGAATTTTTTTTGTGGTGATAAACACTCCGGTGTCCGTAAACTCTTGAACGTTAGATAATGCACAGGCGGTTTGCCCCGTGTGTGTAACTTTGTCCGGATGGACCCCGTTCATCTTACCCAACCATACGTGGGATTTCAAGTCGTAAATTTCAACGAGGGCAACCGCGTAGTTTTGTATGGTGCCCAACCGGTCGACCGTCAACGTGTAGCGAGAATCCAACTGATGCTTCAACATCTGTTGCCTAACCATTTGGTTCGACCGCTCTTGCCATTCAGCGTACTCCGATGCACTCCAATTCCCAGGTGAGAAAGGTGCCACGGACACAGCAAGGCAGGGCTGGCCTACTTCGGTAAAGTTTGTTGTGAGACTTGTCCCGGCGGGGATATCGATTGTGGAAAACACACCCATTCCTCCGTTTCGGCTGGGTCGAATTATCAAACTTACACCGGTAGACGTCTCAACTAAGTATCGTGTGTTCATTTTTATCATTATACCAGGTATAAAGGGGGTTTTTGCAGACAAAAAGACAAAAAGTCAAAAAGTGTGCAATGACGTCAGTCATTGCTGGCTGATGGATGACGGCTCCTCAAAAAAAAAAACAAATGGTTTTAATTGCTGGCAAAAAAAGCCGATGCTTTTATTTCGAATGTGAAGGATTTGTTTCAAAAATCACTGTAAAATTCGAAATAAAATCGTCAAAATCGTCAAAACTGTGCCGAAGTTTTGACATCAGGTTTCTGAGTGCCAGGACCGATATATTTTGATATTTTTTTTGCCAGGACCGATATCCGATATAGGCACCCCACAACAACAGATATTTTTTTTGCCACTCCAGAGCATTAGGCATATTAGGCACCGCACAACAACAGAAACCGCTCGACGATGGAAGAAGAACAACAAGAAGAAATTTTTGATGATTCCCTTTGGGATAAACAAGAACCAACTAATTATTTGAACTGGGATGTGGAAAACGGTCGCGACACAAGCCAAAAAAATGACCAAGAGATTCCGTTTGTGTTTGATTCCGAAGAAGATATTATGTCGGCGGAGGAATTTAGCGAGCATATGTGGGCACAAAATGAAGCTACAGATAACGTGTACGTTGTAGCAATGCTTGAAGATATCGATAAAGATTATTTTAGTTCTCGTCCTTTTAGTTCTCGTCCACCGACCCCAGAGCAGCCTCCTCGGAGCTCCGAGGATCCGGGGAACAAATCGGGGAACGAAGAGGGGGACGAAGAGGGAAACGAACCAGTGAATGCAGAGAGAAAATTTGGTGGGGTCGGTGGACGAGAACTAGCCGGAAAACAACATGGCCGGAAAAAAAGAAAAAAAGGTTCCAATTCGTCGAACAAAAAACAACAGCAGAGAAAAGTTGGTGGGGTCGATGGACGAGAACTAGACGGAAAAAAAAAGAGCCGGAAAAAAAGAAAAAAAGGTTCCAATTCGTCGAAAAAACAACAACAGCAGATGGTATGTAAGGATTTTATCAAGAAGACGGTGTCCGACGCAGTTAAACAATACAACATGCCGCCCTTTGACGACACCTTTGGCGTAAAAATTCACCAATTGGTGTATGATTTTTGCAAGAATTATGGTTTACCGCACACCATCGTCAGCCTTGTTGAAAACATTCGCAAAAAGGAGGAAAGTAAAGATTTACCGTTTCTCTCTTGGATTCAAGCACACCATTTAAAAAAATTAGACGGAGAAACGTTGCTTGTGTGGACAGAACACAGAGAAGACGAGGTAGCATATTCTGAGCCAGTCCTGACCTCGAAAGAATACTTGTACGACCAGACAAAACGCAATAATCCTAACCGCCTCTCGGAACAATTTGGAAAGTTTAGCTACGTCGTGCCTACCGAAAATCCCGTCAGCTACCTTTACGTATTTCTTCGACACTGCTTGCGTATTAACCGCTTTAACCGCTTATGAGTAACATAAAAAAAAATGATTGACAGCGGTTTTTTGATTCATGGCACTTTTGTAAAGCAAAGTAATAGTGAACCAAAGTGTTCCAAAGGTACCAAAGTGTACCAAAGTATACCACATAAACGAAAATGTTTTTTTTTATTATCATTTACATCAATTAAATTACATCAACATGTTGTACTTGGATTTCTTTTTGTCGGACTTTTTTTTTTTGGCCGACACTCTTCGCCTTTTCTTGGGTTCGCCGCCCGTGGCGGACCAGAAGTCGAGCAAACTGCGAGTGCGGTTCGTCTGATGTTGCAGTTCAATCAGTGTCTCGGCCATGATTGCGTTGACCGTCTCCTCCCCAAGCAGGGGCATTACGATTTTTTCAACGGGCTTCTTTAACATGTTTGTTAAGTAGTACATGCGGTCGATGTTCTTCAACTCGACGTACGTCGGATGCATGGTGCGTTGGTACATCTTCTCCTTCTTCCCCCCCTTGACCACAATGTACGGCACGCGGTCGCCGTACCCGGGCACGTCGAACGACTTTCGACGCAGCATGTCACTGACGGTCGTCAAATGTGCCTGCCTCGTCAAATTGCCATGGCACCGGGTGCAGATGCCTCCTTCAAGCGCCGTCACCTCGACCAATGGACTGAGGCACGTCTTCAGCAAAAACGACACCCAAGTAGGGTCGGCGGTCGGGTCGGCGGTCGGGGGCAGCGCCTTGCCATAGTGCTCGGAGTACAAGCGCTGAAGTTCGGTTCGACCCGTGAACGATGCGTTCCGGTAGTTGGTCAGGGCTCGGGCGACGTGCGAGGGTCGCTTGTTGGCTATCGCGGTCTCGCAGCCCGGACACAACACGCACATGGCGGTCGCGTTCAGCTTCAAGTGGTGATGCTGCTTGCCGAGGGCAAAGTACTTCAACCCAGCGGGTGTACGGTGCACGGCGGACGTGCTCTCAAACACGGGCACCTCAACGACTTTCGGGATTTTGTAGTCCCGCTTTCTTGTCTTGGTCACCACATAGTCTGACTTGCCAAACTCGCTGCGCACCAACCGCCCTAGCGTCTGGATCAGTATGTCCTCCGCCGCCTTTGACGAACCCTTCTTCAGCACCGCGTCAAGGATTCCGCCGAGCGCGTCGCGCAAGATTTTGCAGTTGTCCCTTCGCACCAGAGGAATGCCCTTGGCGTCAATCTTCGGCGGAAAATCCCAAGAGCCTTCGTACTTAAGTCCGACGTAGTTCTTTTTTTTCAGTAGCAAGAATTGCCCATATACCTTTTCAAACTCTAGGTCCACAATTTTCTCGTCCCGGTTCTTGTCGCCCCACAGCGCGGCCGTCGCCCGCTCCCCGGCCTCGATGCCCACCTCAAAGGCGCGCCGCACCGTGTTCACGTTTGGAAAAATCACGAACACACTGTCCGTGTCTCCGTAAATCACGTTGGCGTTGTACTGCTGCTCCATGTACCGCTTGGTGTCCTCGATCATCTTGCGGCCGTTGTACGTGACCGCGGTCGAGATCGGCATGCACGACCCCATCCCCTTACTGTAGCTGACTCCGGTAAACCCGTAGACGGAGTTGCACGAAATTTTTAAATTTAGTTGAAACGCGTCGTGGACACGCCGCACCTGCTCGTACCCAGCCCTCTCGGCGGCGTCGGTCGCTTCCCGCGCTTTCAGCGCGGCCTCCTTCATGCTCTTTTTCCGCAGCTTGCGCGCCCGTAGCAGCTCCGCACAGATCTCGGGCAAAATGCCGCTCGTCCGGGTCGAGAATGTCCAGCGCCTACCTCCGATGTCGTAGTGGTCGAAGCTGCTGTTCGAGCACTTTTCATAGTACTCCGGGTTGCCGAACACCACCCCCCGCCGTCGAATGGTGGCGATCTCCCGGTGGTCGGCGCCTCGACTCACGGCGGCCTCGTGCTCCCTCAGAACCTCGAGCTTCTCGCCGCACACCAAGTTTGTGTAGCACAGCCGGTAGGCGCGAATGATCGACGGGTAGAGACTTGCAAAGTCCAAACACACCACCAATCCCTTGGTTTTAGTCGTCGTCGCTGCCACGTCCACCACGTCCGTCTCGATCGCGTCGTCGTCAAGCATCACCGCGGCCTCTTCATGACCGTAGAATCCTTTTTTGGGCTCCACCACAGTGGCGCCTTCGAACTTTTGGGTCGTGTCCCATCCTACATCGACCTTCTCCACCACGATGCCTCTCGGTGACGCGAAACGGTACAGCTGGTTTAGGACCTTGATCTGCTGCCCCCTCAGAAGAATGTCTGAGTACAGCGTGTGGGTGACTTGGCTCATGGCGGTCAGGTTTTCGACTACTGTCTGGTGCACTATCAGCTGGAGCGGCAGCACACAGTCCATCACCCCATACTCAACAATTTTGGACCGCGCCGCCGGCGACATGCGGTACATTGCGAACAGCTTGCGGTAGTTGTCGTCGCCCACCGAGAGAATCGCTCGGTTCATCTGGCGAAACAACTCGCGGTGCTCCACGAGTTCCTCGGCGCTCTCCGATGAACACTGCTGCGGCAGCAAGGCCTTGATCGTTCGGAGCCGCTCCGCCGCTCCGCTCAGCTCCTCAAGAGTCGGCACGGCCACCTCTGACCAACCCTCCACCATTGTTGACAACGTCTCCGCCTCGACGGGGCAGCGCTTGCTCAGGAGGGAGGCGGCCACCGCGATCTCGTGCTTGCCCCATCCCTCGAGGTCGAGCCGGACCTTGCCGACGTTCTTGCCCAGCAACTGCTTCGCGATGTTCTCCAACGAGTACGAGTCGAACTTGCACCGGGCCTTGAAGTACTGCATGATGTCCAAATTTACCCGGCCGGCCATCGGAAAGTACGACAGCACGTTTTGGGACAGGGCGCTGGAAGACAGCTCCTTTCGGTACAGCGGACACTTTTCCGAAAAAATGCGGCCGAGGTACAAAAAGCGGCCGTTCGAACCACCGTTGCGGCGGTCGCGCTCGCTGACGTACCGCCAGTCGAACCCGCTGCCGTTAAAACTGACGACGAACGTGGGGTCGACAAAGGCCAGCATGTCGTGAAACGCGTCCAGCAGACCTCGCTCGGTCGTATACCAGCGCACGTCCACACCCTCGACAGGGTCGGTCTCACCGAGGCACAGCATCACTTGAGTCCGCAACATTTGGTCATCGGGCGCGCCGAACGTGTGAAATGTGCAGCCGACGTTGATGATGGGGTCACGCTCAAACGAAGGAAATCCATTGTCGGCCGAATCGCACTCGATGTCGACGCTTGCCAACACCACGGGCGCCGTGCGCTCCTCGTCCACGGCCAGGACATCCCGCAAGTCCGCCCGCACCTCGAGGCACGAGAACGTCGCGCGCCCGTCGCAGTGCTTGTAGTTGGACATCGTGCACCAAGACGACGCCACCAAGTTACGCTTGATCAAAAACTTTTGAATGTCCTGAATTTTGGTCTCGTGAACCTTGTAACCACGCTTCTCCAACGTCCACATGGCCTGCCGCAAGTTGCTTTCGTTCGGAAAGTCGACGTGCACGTACTGCCTCACTTGCTGGCGATCCGCGTCGTACGTCCCGTCGCTCCGCTTGACCGGGCACCACCCGTACAGCGGGCGCCCCCTGCGCACTTGCGTGCGCGCCCCTAAGTACCGCAGAAGGTTTTGAATTCTTTGAGCCCGAGGCCCGGTCCCGTCGGCTACATAAAACCCTGGTCGAAATCCATGCACGCGTGCCGTGACAGTGCGGCCGTTCGCCGTCAACCCAAAGACGAACACCACCACGCTAGAAGCCTTCTGTCTGGAACTACGTCTCCATTGAACGTCCTCCTCGAAGTCGTCGTAGAAACTTTGGTTGGAACAACTCTGCCACACATCGTCGCCGGAAAAAATGCCGTCTTTCTCAACCGGCAAAGGCAAGTTGCCTCCACGCAGCTGTACGTCCAAGATTTGAAACGTAATCGCCGCCTTCTCGGAGTGACTGGCGACGCGGGGCGTGCCACGAAGCCGACGGTGCAGCGCCTCGTTTCGTTGGTAATCCATGGCACCTGTACCTGTCACCAGCGGCGGTGGGTCGATATTTGTCACCGGCGGCGGGTCGTCGTCAAAAGTCCAATTCATAATATTAATTTAAAATATATTGTTACCTTAAAATATATTGTTACCTGGTAGTGTGCTGAGATCCTGTTTTCCTGGTTTTGGTCAATTTTTTTTTTATTCAGTTTTTTTGCTTTTTTAATTTTTAATATATATTGATACAAATACCTGTGTGCTAATGTGACCTCTCAGCTCAATTGGTTAATTAGTGAGCAGGCTACCAAAAAATTTCACTGGCAGAGTCGGCGGACATTGTCGTTGTCTCTCCTCCGAAAAAACACACCGACTCCGACGGCTTCGGAATTGAAATCTGTTTGACCGGGTATTGTTTTTTGCCACCTCCAGTGCTTGGCGCTTGAGAAGGCACTCGAGAAGGCGCTCGAGAAGGCACTCGAGAAGGCACTCGAGAAGGCACTCGAGAAGGCGCTCGAGAATGAGCCTTGGAGTGTTGGGACGAAACCACGGAGGGAGCAGAGCGGTGGTGGTGGCTCGCAGAGTGGTGTGTTGAACCTCCTGATGGTGGCGATCTTGCGTGCGACACAATCGGATCAGCAAACGATAAGCCGCCATGTGACTTGCTGCGCTTGTTGTCTAAATATTCTTGGGTCAATAATCCATTAGTTGCCGCCTCCTTCTTATTGCGCGGGACGACCTGCGACACCGACTCATCTACACGTGGGGGGCACTTGTTTTGATAGTCATCAATGAAGCTGGCCGCAGTCGTGCTTTTTTTGTTTTCTTGATGCCTCACCAACTGAGCGTGCTTCTGCACCACCAAGTAAAAGATGTCCCGCAGAAAAAGTTCCCGGTCCGTGTAGGAGTACGTTTGAAAGTAGCTCTTGTTCTCCACGTCGGCGGTTTGTGCGATTTCACGGTAGAAGTCGCAGTAGAACGTGGCGAACGACGGAATTTTCAGTTTCAAATTTGAGTTAGACCCGCGATATTTGGACTGCACGTATGAAACCATCGCCATTTTGTAGTCTTCTTCGATGTCGGGATAAGTGACTTTGCACTGCTGAAGTTCGCTTTGTTGGACGTCGCTACCCCACATCACTATTAGTCGCAGAGCATCATTGTAATTGCTCTTCAGTGCCAGCTGCAGACTTTTATTTACTAGTCTTTTCAATTGCACAAAGAATGTGGAAACTCGCTCGTCGCCGTAGACTCCGACCCCGACGGCCGCTTGGTTCTGTTTGAATGCCTCACGCACCCATGCTTGGACATTGTCTTTGGACACGCTGGAAAAAGTCGACATGCTTTTTTTTTCTTTTGTTTGCTTTAATTTATTTTTTTTTTTACAAACGGAACTCATAAATTCTGCAGCATAACATTCGTTCACACGCCCCAACCGTTCACCTCTTCACCCGACAACCTTAAAATAACCTCACCAGCGCGGTATTTGTTTGAAGGCAGGTCTCGCATTTCCGAGGGATCGTAGAGCTGCACGACGAACCGTTGCAACACTTTTCGGTCATACCGCAGGCCAAATGTGGTTCTTTGCCATTGACGACAGAGACTGTAGTTGTAACGGCCATCACACAAACTCTCCAGTGGATGCGCGGCTCGCCACGGGGCAGAGTGGTACGTGGATGTCATAAACCGGAACAGTGTCCGCTTCCGCTTTAACGATTCTCTCAGGGCATTGGAGGCCGTTGCGACAACGAGAGCCGCGTGGCGCTTCATGTTTGAAAATTCTGCAATCAAGGCAAACACATCATCCATTCGGTTTTTGAAGTTTGTTTTCAATTTCTTCTTTTGTTTTATTTTTTGTACTTGTCTCGATCGAACTTTCACAATGTTTTGAAGACGTGTTTTTTCATAAACTGCAGAGCCTCCTTCGTCTGCTCGTGAGACGTTTTAAGTGATTTTTCATGAGTTTCTCGCAAATCCAACATCATGTGCACCATCTTCAGTGACTCTTCGGTTGTCTCCCGACTGGTGGCGACCGCAAAAAAACTTGGATGCGACTTCGAGAACGCCCGAAAACTCGGCAGCCGTTTCAGGTGCTGCCGGTGTTCCTCGTCCGTGTGCTCGGACCGGTGGGTTTGGGTTGAAACGTACGCTGCGTGCAGATTGTCAAACAGTTGTCGCACTTGCGTCGCTGGAAGCACGTCTCCCTTTGGAGGCGCTTGCTTCGGTTCGAGTACCTCGGCGTTGGATTCTTGGGCCGCCATACGCAGCGCCTCTTCTCGTGAAAACATGTCCTTCTTTTCCTTTGTCCTCTGCTACTATTTTTTTTTCCACCTCCGTTCGACCAACATTTTGCACGCCACATTTAAAAATGTTCACGCTTTTTGGAAGTTTGGCCACTGTCGCCGCCGCCGTTCTGCTCACCCCCGGCGGAGTTTTTTGGTTTGCCGCCGGCCTTGTGTCCGCGCTCGCCCTTGGTCCTGGCATACCCACGGGCACGTTGTACCTCCTGCCTTACTCCCTTGAAACAGCCACAAAGTCAACGTCACTGTGTCAGACATTATTGCACACACTGCCTGCGGCGCTTTGTTGGGGTTTGGGGACCGCCGTCGGCGAAATACCACCGTTTTTCATGGGCCGTACAAAACCGGTTGGCGCGGACAAAGTGGCTTCTTTGATTCAAACAAAAGGCCGTGGATTCATTTTTTTGATGGCCTGCTACCCAAATGTGCTTTTTGACTACGTGGGACTGGCGTGCGGCAGTCTCAAAGTTCCTTTCCTGTTCTTTTTCGTGCCGACGCTGCTTGGCAAGACGTTTGTGAAAGCGCCATTACAAAATTTACTGTATTGCTCAGTGGGTTTTTACGGGCGAGACGTGGTGGCGAAACACGTGCCTGAGTGGTTGTTGAGAAGCACATCAAACACGACAATGAGCACAACAATGAACGCGGTGTGTGTTGTTGTAACCGTCTGCAGCTGCTGCATGTACCTCAGGTTGATCTACCACAAAAAGGACCACAGCAACTGCGACCACCACCCCACCTTACCAGTGGTACCCTCTTTAGTTTTGCACTCCCCGTAGCAGTTTCAGCAGGTGATCTTCTTCATACTTTGGCCTGATTTTGCAAAAATTCATTTTGTTCCAAAAACATAAAAGTGTGACAAAAGTGAAAATTGATGCGAAAAAAAAACCAGGATGTCTGGCAAACTCCGCGTGAGAGAACCCCACGACAAAACAAAAAGAACATGGTGAGGCCGGAAAAAAAACAAAGCAGGCGACCACCGCCGGCGCAACGAGCGCTGTTTTTCGGCGAAAGCACGTCGGACAACTCAGGCGAAGAAGCGTGCGGGGACTCGGACACTTGTTTCAGGCTGTATCCTCTGAACGTCCCGACGAAGGTCATCGATGGTCGCCCTTATTTTAAAAACCGTCAAATGCTTGCCGAGAGTGCGTCGACCACGCAGGCTGCAAGAGAGGAGACGAAGCCAATGTTCTACGTGAGGTTCAACGGCATCACTCGCAGGGTACGCGACGGTCAACAGTTTAAAATTTTCGACAACATTTATCGCTTTCGACGACGAAGAATGATTCCACACCAATTGTCGGTGGTTGACTTTTTTTTGTGGCGGGCATGGGTATTGCACGAACGGCTGCCGTCGTCGTATCTATTTGGCCCGGGAGGCTGGACACTTCAACCTCCTGCACAACGGTACGGTAGCGTGAACTCATTTTTGGACGGGATGGTTGACGAAAGCAACTTGGAAGCGTACGTGTTTGTGAACACGTCGGCTGGAACTTTGGAACACCCGTACATGTTGGAGGACTTTTGGAACAATAAGGACCTATTACATTTGACGTAAATAATACATATAAAACATAAATTATTTATTTTGTTGGTGTACAAATAAATTCATCATCCGCAGCATGCCTCCTCCTTTACCCCTTTCCGACTGGACGTGGGCCTGGGTACCGATCGTAGTGTTTCCGGTGGTCGGCTACTGCACGTCTCACGCGACAAAACTATCCAATGTGTGGACCAAGGTCATTCAACCTGCCTCTACTCCTCCTTCGTGGGTATTTTCGGTGGTCTGGCCCCTCATTTACGTTTTGTTCGGTTACTCTGTGTCCCGAACGGCACGAACCGTCGTCCAAAGCGGAGTTCAGTGGAACTCTGCACTGTTTTTGATTCTCACGGTGGTTTCCACAGCGACAAACGCATGGTGGATGGTTGAATTCTCACAAACCAAAACTGGCCACGACCAGCACGCCAAGCATTCCTTGTTCATTCTGTTGGCGCTCAGTCTCAGCGTGTCAATGCAGTTACACTGCTCTCCAGACCGCCTCGCCGGGTTGTGCCTTGTCCCGTACGTGGTGTGGTCCCTTTTCGCCACACTGTTAAATTCTCAGATGATCGAAAACGCCACCAATGTCGCTGTACAAATATAATCATTTAGCGTTTGTAAATAAAAAAAAAAAATCATTGTATTTTATTGCATGTTCCGCTCAATGCTGTTGTCGTCGTCGTCGTCGTCGTCGTCGTCGTCGTCGTCGGAGTCGGAGTCAGAGGAGGAGTCGGAGGAGGAGTCGGAGTCGTCGGAGTCAGAGGAGGAGTCGGAGGAGGAGGAGGAGGAGTCGGAATCCGCGGAATCGGAATCGGAGTAAGCATAGAACGCCTCGAATTTTTTTCTCATTTTATTGGCCACTTGCTCTTGGTGTCTTTGCCGAAACGTCTCGCCCGACAGCATATTTAGACTGGGTACAAATGCCCGCCCGACTGCCTGCAACAGGCACACCAAATGACCCGGGCTGATCATACAAGCGATTTGACCGCGGGCCTGCGTGCCGGTAATTGTGCGCCACCTAACGACGTCATCGATGGCCCGCACCGCCGCTCCACGAGACGCGAACTGTCGCAGCCAAAGTTCGTGCTCGTGTGTGAGTGTCATGTCTTTCACAGATAGGTCGTCACGAACGATTTCGATACGCAACCCACCTGACGTCGCTGACGGCAGCTTGATTCTATCTAGCGAAAACGTGCGGTGGTCCGTTTCGCTGCTTCCGCAGGGAGACCAAAAACCACCAATACGGCTCCCGGAGAGTTGGAACGACGCGCCAATCGTCTTTGGTGGAAGGCAGTATTCTATCAGATCTACAACTCGTTTGTCGGTCAAAAACACACGATCACGATTGGAATTGCCACCACACTGAAAATCGTACAATCCGGCGGGCGGCAATTTTGACGTGATATTTGGGCGTGAGTTCAGCTTGCGTATGGCTTTCATTTCCCATCCAGTGCTGGCGAGAAAATCATCGATCTGAGCACGTGTATCCGCGTTGTTTTTGCCGGACAGTACATTTTCCCACATCGGAATGAAACCAAAGCGTTTGCACATCAAAAACAACTTGCGCAATTGATTTAGTTTCAATGTTCGATCCTTCACGATGTTGCGATTTGACACGTTGTGCGCCGCGCCGCTACTTACTACGCACGGAGAGGACATCACCACCACCACGACGCTGCCATGTCGTCGACATCGTCTCACCATGCGGCCAATGTCACTCAGTGACAGGGTCGCCACACCCTGTACCATCTTTTTGTACTTGGCTATTTTGCCAAGTGACCGGACCGCAGCGTTCAGAAGAAAAGGGCGTCGCTTTTCAAAGGCAAGGCGACACGCCTTACGCAACTGTATTTGCAGCTCTCTGCGCTCGGATTGACAGGATGTCTCCGTCACCCAATCACGCTTGAGTGAAAGGTTGGATTTAAACTCAGCGTGATCTGCTTCACCATTGCAACGTCGATTAAGGTAATGTGCCCATTCCTCAGCCGTTCGCAACGTCGACACGTCCGCATCTACCATTGTGTTGACTCGAATTGTTCCAGGCGCATTCTGTTCGATGGCCTCCGACAAACCCAAGCTGGCGCCACTGCCGATGGCAACTACTTCGATACTGCTATGAGACTTGGTCGACACTGCCCTGTACAATCGAGCGCGCAAAATTTCAAAATGTGGCATCTCTGACAATTTATGTGACAATTTGTTTTTCAATGTTTTAAGTACCTTTTGTGATCTGGTTACTTTCTTCTTCTGAAACGACCGCCATTTGAACAATTTCATGCACAAAATCACCAAATTTTGTCTAGTTGTCTCGTTGTCCTCTCTTAATTTGCACTTTTGCGACACACAATTTTTTTGGGAATCATAAAAAGTAAAAACAACAGAGTTGTGTGTTCTTGCCGTCACTTCGAACCAACATCTCGGAGATTTACTAACGCTAAACTGAACCGCGAGCTGCTGCTCCTTCCCCATGTCATCTTCCATGACACACCTGCGCTTCTTTGGACGACCGACCTTTCGTCGTGGTGATTCATGCAACATTTTTTTTTAATAAACAGCAGTTTTTCCTGGTAAATTTCCTGGTCCACCAGTATAGTAGTCCACAAGATTAATCTTTGAAATTTCAGAATAGCAGAATTACCACAAACCACACTCATGCAGTTTCCTCTTTCGTTTTACGTGCCAAATGATGTGTAGCTATCGGCAACTACATTTACATTTACAGTGCTTGTATCCCGGTGTATCCAGCATGTTTTAAGGTTTCTGTTTCGATTTCGCGGTTTGTGGTAATTTTTACCCAAAGAACCTGAAAAATCTAGAGGAAACCGCTGAATAAAAATAAAACCAGGATTGTATACTTTTTGCAACTTTATTTTTTTGGAGGTTGTTGTTCAAGACACATCGTGTAAATTTTTCACTTTGCACATTTTTTTTTTTTTTTTGCAACGGGCATGAGATGACATGGTCTTGCAAAATTTGTTGCGCAAAAAGTATACAATCCTGGATTTCAGTTTATGACTTTATACAGTGCGTTGCCTCGAAATGTTGTCAGGTCCCTGTGGTAGTTTTCCGGGATTCTTTGTAAATGTGGTAAATGATACTGTTAAGAAACAGATTTTTTTTCACTGATTAATTTGGTATAATTTTGGTAATATTTTTACCAGGAGATCACACACAAAAAAATACACTAAACCTGTGGTGCTAAAAAACAATACCTAAACTTAAGACTTAAGATGACTGAGATGACTGACTGCACATGTCACGATAATTTGTGCAAAAATTTTGGGATCGGTAAAGCATGTTGGAATATGGTGTTGGATGAACAAGAAGGCCAAACATGGGATTACACGAAACTCAAGAATGCCTTTAAAGAAGACTTTGGTTGCGAAAAAATAAGTCGGGACCAGTTTTTTACTTTTACGAGCACTAATGACATAAAAGATTTTATGGTAGTTGAAAATGCAAATGACAACAACAACAAAGACAACGACGAAGATGAAAGCAAGGAGAAGGGGGGCGATGAAGGGTCAACGGAGGATGAACAGGAAGGACAGGAAGCTCGGCCGGAAGGGGAGGAGGAAGGAGAATACCAAAAACAGGACGACTTAGATGATTTGAGCCATGATTTGAGCGCTCATTTGATGAAACAAAAAACATCAATGAAACTTCAAATTGAGGAATTGCGTTTGCAAATGAAGAAAAAAGAAGAAGAATTTAACAAAATTGAAAACAAAATTCAAGAAGAGTACAATAAAAAACAACATCTGGTTGAAGAAATGGAAAAGAATTTTTTTTGGAACGGGGTAGAACCATCTTCACATCTTGGAAAACATCTTACAAAAAACTGGAAAACGTCAACAAAAGCAAGCGAAGGATTAAAAGAAACTGTCTTAACAGGTGGCGGGTTTAAAAAAGTTATAGAAAAAATCAAGTTATCTTTGCAAAAGAGTTTTAAATTGGGTGTCAAAGATGAACATTTGATGGAACTTGAAAAAAAGTGTTTGGCCTTCGCTTTGGAAGAACAGCGAAAGGTTAAAAAAAAGCTCGGTCTTGGTTTAAAGAGAAGTGCGAGTTCGAGTTCGAGTTCGAGCAGCGGTTCTGGCGGCAAGAAAAGACGAAAAACATGAAAACGTACAACAAAAATAAAAAATAGTAGAATGTAGTATATATGTAGAATACAGCTGTATTTATTTTTCTATTACGTTAATATTAATACTGTTATGCAGTTTTCCCCGGAAACCAGGTTGAAAATAGTAGCGACAAATTTGAAAACTATGTTAACTAATCGAAGCTATGTGGTGGACGACATTCGGATACCGCCGAATATTTCACAAGAGAACGATTATAAATCTTTGAGTTGCACCGCAAAAAATACTTGCGGCGATTTGGTCAAAATTGTATTTTTAAATCATCCCAGCATGCAAAAGAAAGTGGGTGTGACCCTAATGCGCACGCTGATGGATGAAATGATTGGAGAAAAAATACGGCACATGATTGTCATTGTCAACATAGGGGTTTCGCCCAAAACCAAACAGGAAATTTTGCAACACCACATCTCTGGAAACATTTGTGTTGAATGCTTTGTCGAAAACCGACTGATGTTTGATCTGGTATCCCACGCACTTGTGCCACTCCACCGGTTGCTCGCAGACGGAGAAATCAAAGAGCTTGTGGCAAAGTACGCCGAAGTATCCAAGTTACCGATCTTAGACAGGCTGGACCCCGTCGCCCGCTATTACAACTTTCGACAGGGCGACGTTGTTGAAATCACCAGAAACATGTTTCGGACTACAGGGCACTACAAGCACTACCGTGTCGTGTCGTGAGGCTCCCAAAGCTTATAAAAAGCGTTCTGTAAGCTTCTAAAAAAAAAAAAATGCAAACAACAAACCGAGTGACCAATCCGGCACAAACAAATACTGCAAAAACTTCATTTTCGATGCACGTTGCCCGTGTACTGCTCCTGTACAGCTTTGTCGTGGCATGTCTGGCAGACCTGCTTTTCAAACGATATCCTGACAGTCAAACCCTCATAGAAAAGGACAACATCATCGGCGTTGCACCGCTGGCGTTTGTCCAGCGGACTCTCATCGGCGAGGGGGAGAACGCGACGGTGTACTCAGTCGCCCCAAAAGTCCCCGTTGGCACGGCTCTGGAAGACGACGACGGCTACCTCTACGAGCGCTTGCACCTCCCATCTCCGTTGGGCGAAATAGAGGTGGTTGTCAAAGTCTTTCGAAAACTGAACAAGGGCGGTGCGGTGTTGCTGTGTGACGGAACTCGGGTCGTCAAGACTTGTGTCGACAAAGAGGATGCCAAGTATTGGAAGCATGCAAAGCAAATGCCGTCGGCAACAATCAGGTCTGTTCACACGAGGGTCGACGCTGGTATGTTCGCGACCACGGAGTTTGTCAATGAGGCACTAGTGCATTCGCTGTTGTCCACGCTTATCCACCTTGGGCTGACGCCCCACATTGCCAGCGCCTGCCATGCCACAATCAAGCCCGCCAAGAATCTAGGTTATCTGTTTGTTGAGCGTCTGGACACAACACTGCAAGAGTTGCTCGACGATGAAGACTTGGAGATCGACCTGTTCGACCGGCAGCTGAGTTGCACGGACATTGCAGCCATGTACTTTCAACTGCTGCATACCCTGTACGTGTGCCAGCACGTCTTCGAGTTCAAGCACCACGACCTGCACCCGGAAAATGTTTTCATCACGTGCATCACGGATGAAAGCATGTACCGAGGCCAAAGGTTATGTGAGTATACCCACTTTAAGTACTGGGTCGGAGACACCGCTTACTACTTGCCAAACGGCGGGTTTCTGCTGAAGTTTGCCGACTTTGGACTGTCGTCGGTAACGGCTGGGCGCAACGGGCACCACAAGCGGGTTGGTCGCGTTGACATGACTACATTTGACGACGAGACAGAGGAGTGGGGCATTTGGAGCAACGACTTTGTCGGAAACGAGGGGTACGACACGCAGTTCTTCTTTGCAGAAATACCATACCGCCGTGACACTCGCTTTGGTCGAAGTAAAAAACTGCAAACTCTTTTTCGCACCCTGAAGCAGACAGCCACGACCAAGCACGGTCGAAACACACGAGGCAGCCAGCACCGCCCTCGAGTCGTGTCACGTAGGCCCGCCCAAACGGTGCTGGAAATGGTCTTTAGCCAACCGGCGGAGAGCTTTTATGACTTTCGCACCGCCCCGAACGCCGACGCTGCCGTGCTGGAAATGGGCAGGGTGCTGCCGAGCAAAAAATCTAAGAAAAAAAAATCTAAGAAGAAAAAATCAAAACAGCAAATGACAACCAACAACTAAACAACTACATGTAAACCATCATAAAAGTTATTGCCATTTGTCTTTACGTCATCATTTACATGCGCCACCTTGCCGAGCAGTTCAGGCAGAAAAGAAACGTCGTGATGGCTTCGTCCGCCCCCCGTGTCTGCTGCTGAGTGGTGGCGATGTCGTTGTGCCAACACTTCGGGCAGACAAGAGCGCCGCTGCTTTTCTCAAGCTCGGCCTTGTCATAAATTTTGACATAAGTTAAAATGCGCTCCTCCGCCTCCTTGTTCTTCCGCATCTGCTGGTACCATTCGCTGGTGGCTTCTCCTCGTAGGTCCTCATCGGAGGTCGCCCATATGGAGGACGCTGTGTGTCGCCGCAAAACATCCGAATTGTTGTTGATGTTCCAAAGCAGCCACTCTGCTTTTGCACGGTAGTCGATGCCATACTGCTCGTGCGACACAAACAAGCACTCCTCCATATTTCTCGGGTCGATGTGGCAACCGTCCGTCGCGTTGGTGGCTTTTGCAAAAACACGCACCATGCGTTGCCGCAGCGAGGCAGTGACGGGTTGGTGGTCCACGGGTTGTTTCCACATTTTTCCTGGTTTTTTTGTTTGAAAACAGCCCCGTAGTTTAGCGTTTACGTAGCTTTTGGATAGCTGAATTAATCAGACACGGTAGACGGTAGTAGAAAAATCTTCCCCTAAAAAACAGCTAACTAACTATTCCAAGTTCAAAAAAAACAACTAACAACTAACTAACTATCCAAAACAACTAACTATAAACTATTGAGATAACCCAAAATCAGCGAAAAATTGAGTTTACAGCCAGCTTTGGTTAAGCCGTTTCATCAGCTAGCAAAATAAGGGTTTTTGGGCCAAAAACCAAAAAACAACTACATATAACTAATTATTAACTAAATAGTTGGTAATATTTGTTTTCAAAACAACTACACACCTACTAACTACCCGCTAACTACTACCGTCTGGAATTAATCCAGCTCTTGGGCCCTAGGTTATGAGATTTTGGATTTTGGTGCTAAAATAAATAGGGTAAAATCTGTGTTAACTGTTAATCAAAACTCTGAGACAAAACCTGAAACCACAACACAGGAAAAATAGTCACACATCCCACTGAGGAGTTGTGTCGGAGTAGTCTTGTCGCGCATTGATTCATAAAAAAATAAATAATAAATGGAAAAAGCAGCACGCCCTGACGGCACCACTCACATGGTCAGTTTGGGCTTTATTGTGTACGAGTGGAAAAACAAGCCGGTCGAATTTGCCTGTGACAGTGCAAGAAGTGCCACTGACAACCACAAAAGGTATGTGTGGTGTCGTTTTTGCGGCGCTACTGTGACCAGCGCGTTTGCGGGCTCCCCTTGGGGACCAAAGAAACTCTGTGCTGCACACAATAAACAGTGGTACAGAGGCCAGCTTCGACTGCCTGAGTCGGAGCCATTGCAACCCATGGATGTATTAAAGTCGTCGACCCCAAAATATTTACACTACTGTGGCAAGCACAACATTGTGCCCAACGTTTCAATACCGCTGTTAAAACGGACGGAATGCTCGAGCGCACGGGTGGCGCAGTAAAGCGCACGTCCGAGCGCACGATCGGAATCGATACTGAAAGTCACAGTAAAGAAACAAAAAACAAAAAAATGCGATAACCACGACTGCGTTTCCGTATAAGGCCAACAACTGTCTTTTTGTATCTTTCAGGAAGAAAAGGGTCACACATCCCACTGAAAAAAAAGGGGGTTTCCACGCGACTGATTATTTCAAGGTTTGGCGCTGGAAAAAAACTACTGTAACTAAAGACAACCGCCACCAAAGCAAAAAAAAAGCAATACACCAAAATACAAATTACAACATAACATGTACATAACAATAAAATAATAAACTACAATTCATTTTTTTTTTTAATAGGAAGGGAGTGTTTAAATTGTAAAAATTAAAAAAACGAGGCGCCGTCTTCATGTCTGCTACTTTTTCTTTTGTCTTCAATGCTGTCTTCTTCTCTCCTTCTCTTTCTGTGACCTTGCTGTGCGTCGCCGCACACTTGACTCAAGTGCCACGCCATCCAAGTCTCACTTGGGATGGGAGTGTGCTTCATTACGTAAAAGACAGTTTTCGCATTGCCGTCATCGGTCGAGCTGAGGCGGCTCAAGTACCCATGAACCACTCGCTTCGCACCTGTTACCCACTTGCCCGTGTGTTCGATTTCAATTTCTTCAAATTTTGCCTCATGGTCTCGATGATCCACGTCTCGAGCTACACGTTCTTCAATTTTTGTCAATACTAGCTTCAGCAACGGTCTGTCTTCTACATTCAGTTGAGATGAAGAAGGTTGAAATTCTTTTAATGCTCGGTGCAGCGAAACACTATCGCACCGAGACATCAAAATAAATCTGTGTCGCTAGTAAAGTTACTTGTGCTGTATTAATACAGGGAGAGTTTTAATTGTATTTTTCCTGGTTTACGTAGAGGGTAGATGTTTGGTCCCTGGATGAGAGGCCTCAGATAAGAGGTCTGCAAAATTGGTGCAAAAGCTAAGTAAGGTTTTTTTCTGATCCAAAAAATAATAATAAACCAGGTACATGTACCTGGTGAACATAAAGCAACTAGTGAATTGTATATTGTGATGGCAAACCAGGAAACAACTTTGCTGGCAGCCAATGTGCTGGCATCACAACAAGATCTGGCTTCGTGTGTCATTCTGCCGAAAGGGGGTGTTTCCGTCACGAAAGACGCGTTCGCGTTGTGTTCTTGGCTGCTAGAGGTCTATATCCCAGAGGGGTACGAGTGCATAGAAGATCGCGCTTTCAGTCAGTGTGATAATTTGACAAAAGTACATTTGCCGTCCAGCATGACGACCATCGGGCGAAGCAGCTTTCAAAATTGCCAAAACTTGAAACACATCAATTTGAAAAACGTCAAACATTTCGGCAGAAATGCCTTCGTGTCGTGTTTCCAGTTGTGCAGGGTCAACCTGTCCGCCGCGGAAAGCATAGAAGACAATGTGTTTTTTAATTGTTGCAACATGATGGTGGAGGTGACAGCAATCATTGACGGCGAAGTTGAAGACGTTGAGGAAGACAACGAACACATTGTCATGGACCAATACAGGGCGGACCTGCGAAACCTGAGAACATTGGGGCGTTCAGCCTTTCAAGGTGCCGAAATATTTGCGGATTTAGTGTTCCGCGATCTGACCTCCGTGGGAAGCCGTGCCTTTTCAGGCTCCGGGGTTCTTTCAGTCGATATGAACGACTGTAATTTTTTAACGACCATTGGGTGCGACGCGTTTCAAAACTGTATTTCTTTGACCTATGTAACCATGACGTCCACAAAGCTGCGCGTGCTGCGAAACCGCGTCTTCTTTAATTGCTGCGGGTTGTTACGGGTTGTGTTGCCGTCCAAACTTCAAAAAATTAGCATGTTTTGCTTCAGCTATTGCCAAAGTTTGTGTAATCTGGAATTTCCTTCCACTTTGATTACGGTCGGTGATTTAGCGTTTCAACACTGCGAACAACTGCGACGACCAACGGTCGCCCAATGTTCGGAATGGACCGTGGCTCCAAACGCCTTTCACGATTGTTTGCCGCCGCTGATGTTTGAAAACATCGACAACTATGTATACACATCAAAGACAGTGGTCTGCTCGATCTGCCACGACAACTGCAGTGGAGACTGCAATCGTGAAGCCTGTCAAATCGAGCCGTGTAAACATTTCTTTCACCGTGAGTGCGCCACAAAGTGGTATGCTATCAACCAAACGTGCGCGAATTGCCGTTCCACCGTTGTGTCTGTGGCACTTGTTCGAAAGAGTCGAAAAAGGCGACTCGCCAATATTTAATACTGAGTACGGTAGATACAACACAATTTGTATGTTTTTTTTCTTATTTCCTACATATAAATTTGTACTGGGTCACACCGTTCCATTTTGAAGTGTTCGTCGATGTTGTTCGTTCCGAAAAAATGCAGCCATGTTGACCCTGTCACAAGCGCAACTTTTTCGAATGCACTGTCTCGTATCATGGTGCGTGCCACAATTTTTTGCGTGCTCAATGTCAAATGAGGACAACCGATACCGAACAGGCCGTCGTGTTCGACATGCAGTTCGGAAAAGTCAACGGTCGGAAACATCAGTTTTAGTTCTGAAAGCCTTGAACGTTGATTGACGTTTTGTGTGTGCTGAGGGTAGTCCTTTAAACACTCCAACGCTACGACTTGTGTGTTCGGAAACATCAGAGTGGCCGTTTGAATTGCTCGGACCAACGGCGACACGAACACTGCGTCTGGTTCGATATCGATTTTATTTCTCGCACGAACGGCCTGAGACATTCCATGAACGGTTAGGGTTGTGTCGGTGAAGTGGTTGTACGCCGACACACCAATTCTTTTATACAGAAGATCGTGAAACCCTTCCGCGGTGCAAATACCGTGCACGATTTTGTTTCGCATTCCTGGTTTTTCAATTTTGAGTTGAAGACGCGATGAACTCCCAGTCTAGCTCTTGACAGATCTTCTCAAAGATCTCATCCTGCTTCAACAGTTTGTCTCGTCCTTTTAACAACGTAAAACAGGGCAGAAGGTAGTCGAGGCCAAGTATTTCACAAAATTTAAACAAGCAATAGCTGTAGCTCAAAAAATTTCGTCGTTCCGGAGGGCAGAACTGTTCGAATGGGCTTTGAATGGCGCTGAACATAAGTTTGATTTGCGTCTCCTGAGTAGGGGTTATCCGGTGCGGGAAAAAACCCGTCAACCGAGACGTGATTTGCGCCGTGTGTTCGTAGTATTTTCGAAGCTTCAGCTGTTTCAAAATTGATCGAACCATTTTGATGCCGATGTTTTCAACGGCCACTCCACCACGAAACAGTTCGTCCATGATGATAAACATTACGTTTTCAGGAATGATCGCCGTCTCTTTCGCTTGGAACGAGCAAATCCACTCTTGAAAATGATTGGACCGCTTGTAAGAAAATGAGAAAAACTCGACCTCTTCCCCGTAGGCAATTTGAGACGAGGTCGACTGCACGTAGGCTCTGGTCATTCGACACTGCGGGCACACGAAGATGGATTCGACGCACATAATTTTCATGGGAATTTGGCAGCGGTGGCACAGGTCGCCGTTTATGCTGTACAGTTGCTCGGGTGACACCATGTCGATCTCGGTGAGCAATTCCATTTCTAACGTCTCAAATGTATATGCCTCGTCATTTATCTTTGGCGTCTCGTTTCTCGTGCGACGCACAATCATACCACCACCCGCCAACGACCTTCGTTTTCTTTTGTTGTTGGTGGGTACGCCTTTCAACTTTTCCTCGAATGGTTTAATTTTCAAGTCGAAACACTTGACCTCCTCACCCTTCTCTGCTCTTTCCACCGCGATCTTTAATACCGCCAACCTGTCCTCTGCGTCCTTTCTTGACAAAATGTCGCGTCGCCGCGTCAGCGACGGTAGTGTTTGCAAAATGTCAGATTTTTCGGCGTTCCACTTTCTGAGGTTTTCCAGCGTCGTGTTTTGGATTTCAACCCTTCTTTTTTTGATGGCTTGTTTCACTTTGGGTAAAACAATGGACGACGAAAATTTTTCTTTTTTTTTAGAAGGCTTGTCACTTTTCCATGAGGACATTTTTTATTTTGTTTTTTATTTTTTTTTCCTGGTATTTGCTAATTAAACAGAGGGGGTCAGAAAAAACCAGGAAAGATATATCGCACCAAAAATAAAAAAAAATGTTTTTTGATGTGATAACTCCGACATGTATGTCGGCAGTTGAATTCAATCACGAACCGATTGTGATTCACGTGCGCGGCGAGATCGACGACGACATGATTAGCGATTTTTCAGATAACATGCAACAGGCGGCGCGGTCACCTCAAACGATCGTCCCGATTGTCATTCAATCCAATGGCGGCGACGTGTACACCCTGATGCACATGCTGGCAATGGTAGAGACGTTGAAGAAGACCAAAAAAGTCGCCACGGTGTGCATGGGGCAGTGCTTTTCGGCGGCCGCGGTCCTGTTCACAGAGGGTACGGATGGGTATCGGTACATGCACCCAAACGCGACCATGATGATTCACGATATCGCCATCAGCGACTTGGACGGGAACCTAAATAGCGTGGTGACCGAATCTCAAGAGATGACTCGTTTAAACAATATCCTGTACGAGCGCATGGCTAAGAACTGTGGAAAGTTCAAGACTTTTTTCAAAAAAAAGGCGGACAAAAACGGGCACACCGACATGTACATCACGGCGGACACTGCTCTCGAGTGGAACTTGACCAACCACGTTCGAATGCCTACTTTCAAGATGAGAGTTCAGGTGATGGAGACAGTGGAGGGAGAGTTCAACGGGGAGTCGGTGATAATGGCAACTCCCTGCCACGAAGACGACATTCGAAAAAAAAAAAGGCGTAAACGGGTTTAAAGGGTTTGTAGGTGAACCGCAAGTCGTACACGTACATGATGCTGTGAAAATTTACAAAAGAGTTTGCAGGTGAACTGCATGTCGAATCTTTGCATTGCAATCGAAGCAATGGTTGATATTTGTAGTTGAGATAAAACACAAGTTTTTACGTTTTTTGAGTTCAAAGACTACACGAGTACCGATACCGTTGACACGTTGACTGGAAGCACCTCGCCTCCGTATTTGCGAGTGAAATTTTTTTAAAAACTTTCGCCCGTCGTAAATTCAAACGTGTTGTTTTTAATATCGGAACAAACGCCAACGTTCGCTTTTTGATACTCTGAAACTCTTCGTTCAAACATGTTGCTTTTGCTCGACAACGACACCAGTTCCATCCAATGGAACGGATTCTCCACGTTGTACAGCGTCGAGTGGCTAAGAGCCCGGAGCAAGTGGTCGGAGACAAATTTAACATAGAGCTTCATGTCTCGCTTGTTCATGCCAATGAGGTCGACCGGCAGCGATTCGGACACGTATTCGAGTTCGATATCGACCGCTTCGCGCACTATCGTGTAAACCTTTTCGTCGCTGAGACCAAAGCCCTCTTCCACGCATTGCCTGTACAGCATGACGGCAAAGTCTCTGTGCTGCCCCTCGTCGCGTGAGATCAGTTCGTTTGAAAAACAAAGGCCCGGCAGCAAGTTGCGCTTTTTCATGAAAAAGATGGCGCAAAATGAACCCGAGAAGAAAATGCCCTCGCACACCGCGAAGGCAATCAGCCGCTCAACGAACGTGGCGCGGTCGCGGTTCGTGTATTTGAAACACCACTCCGCTTTTCGCTGCACGCTTGGAAAGTGTTCGACCGCATTGAACAGCATTGCCTTCTCGGTCTTGTCGGTGACGTACTCGTTGATTAACAGAGAGTAGGTCTCGCTGTGCACCGCTTCCTGAAAGATCTGGGCCGCGTAGAACTGCTTGCAGCTCGAGCATTCCACCTCCTGATAAAAATTTTCAACCAGATTTTCATTGACAATGCCGTCGCTGCTGGCAAAAAACGCCAAAGTGCGTTTGATAAAAAATTGCTCGTCGTTGTTCATTTTTTTCCAATCTTGCAAATCTTTTGAAAAATCAATCTCTTGCGCCGACCACATTGAGGCCTCCAAAAGCTTGTAAAACGTCCAGGCCGCTTTGTTTGACACGGGAAAGACACAATACTTGTTGTGGCTCGCCGTTAAACAACTGGGCTTTTGGGACATTTTTTTTTTGTGTGAATGAACTTTTCCTTGATTTTACTGAATTTTAAGATTGGACAAATATTTTTTTTGATCCAGTGTTTGAAATCGATGTTCGCCCCTGAACTTTCAGTTTGGAAGGAAGAGGAGTCGCATGCTGAGAGATGTTACATTTTCAGACACAAACCCCGACCGCAGGGCTTTCAGGAGTTCTTTTTGTGTGTTTTCTTCTCTACTGCCCATCCCCCATATTTTTTTAAATATTGGCAGCAACATTCTGCGTTAGCGTTTTCAAATTAAAAAAAAAATACAACAACAAAAAACACAAACGATGTCGGAAGAGAAAGCGGTAATGACGACGACAATGACGACGACAACGCCGACGGCGGACATCGTCCTGACACTTCGCACCCAGTTTGCCAACATGGCGCAGCAGTTTATTTCCGCACTGCACGAGGTGTTTCCCGAGTGTTTGGGAGTCGACAAGTACCGTCGACTCTTTGATGAGAGGTACGTCAACACGGGGGAGGCGGAGCAAAAAATCGTGGCCGAAGTGATGATACGTCGATACCACCAAGTGGTCGGACCCCACTACGGGCTGTGCTCCAATCGTGACGCTCGAGTGTTTATGGTGCACAACACAGTGTTGGCTGAGATCGAACTGGCACGCAAATTCAAAGAAGGTTTGCATCCGGACACAGAGAAGAATATTTGGTCGTACGTTTTGAAGCTCAACGAATTCGCGCAGCTCCACAACTTGTACAGTGGCGTTCCGACTGGAATGCTGGACAATCTCGAGACACTGGCCGAGGACTTGGCGTCCCAGCTGCAGGGGCCTCAGGATTTAAAAAACGTAAATTTTCAGGAGCTGGGTGAAAAGGTGCTGAGCATGGTCAACAACAACGACATGCAGGAGTTCAGCCGCAACCTTCAGTCCGGCGGACTCGGGGACATGACACAAATGTTTGGCATGCTGCAGGGGATGATGGGAGGACTCCCGGTTGCACAATAAAAAAGCGATAAAAACGAGATTTTTTTTTTTAAAATTTATTGAAATCCACACGAGTGGTATGTTCCACTCCCAGCACTGATGGCGGCGTTTGTTGTTGCTGCGCTAACCGAGAACCGACCGTCACTTTGTCGGCGATGATCTTCGGCACGTTGACTCGGATACGTCGGTGGCGATGCACGACGAGCCAGTAGAGGCCGCAGGTCGTGCTCGAGACCAGCAGCATCTTCAGGCACACCTGCAACATCAGATGGAGAGGACCAACTGTACCACCGCACCACCGCATGGCAGAGAGACCAGCCACCACAACGATCGCACCGACGGCGATCGGGACAACCCCGACGATGGCGTCAGAGTTGTTCTCCCTAAGTTTTCCCGGGAGAAACGAAAGAATGGCGGATTGCACGGGTTTCGGGTTTGGCAAAATGCTTGTCCTCTCGATCAACAGGCGTTGACCCCGCTCGACAACCGCAGCGGGTGATAGGGGATAGCCGCTCGCCGTAACGTTTGCGTATGTGCCCGCACACAGCAGTAGACCGATCCACGAGGCGACTTCCACGTCAAACATTGTGGTGTATTGGCTTTTCGATATTTCGTACTTTTGTTCAAGTGCCAAGAAAATAAAAGCATTACACAATTTGATACTGCAACAACTCTGGAGAAGAGCAGAGCGAGAGTATTTTCAAAAACAACGAAAACGCCACTCTTTCGTCGGTGTGGTTTTGGCGGCGAAGCAGCACACGAGGGTCCAGCATCTCTACCTCGATTTCGTACGAGTTCGGCGCGTCCATTTTGTGCAACTTTTCCGCCTCTCCTCTACTTTTGCCGCTCCACACACGGGTGACGTCATACCTCCACTGCTCAATAAAGTAGGACTTTCGCTGCTTGATTCGTACCAGCGAGGGGACGACGGTCTCTGGCACTTGGTGGTGGGTCGTCGCCTTTTCGCTGGACAGCGACACACGCACGTCGTAGACCTCGCACTCGTCGACGTGGAGTAAGGTCGCGGTGCGAAGTCGCTGCTTGTGGACAGTGGTGACGGTAGGCGGACTGCGGTCGAATTCGATCGAGCACCTTAGTGCCCTAGCTTGGTCGTCGGCAAAGAAGTAGTCATGATGCTCGCACCACGGCTTGGTTTGGCTCCACCCGTCGTAGTTGTCAAGCAGGCCGACAATGCGGTCGAAAAATGTGCCGCTGACCCCGGACACGAACTGGTGCTTTCCATTGTCCCCAACCTCCACGACACCGAACCTAATTTCACATTCGAAGTGATCATCGTCGGTCGTCCAAGTGTCAACCAAAGATCTCATTTTAGCAATTACGTGGGTGGCGATGTGGTTCGTGCAGCGACGCAGCCCGGCCGGAATTTCATATGCCGTTTTTTTGTTCCTGGTTGTTGTCATCGATCTCTATCACCACAAAGTCGTCAAGCGGGTCGTTTATTTCTCTGCCGTTTATTTCTACGTGATTCGTGTTGGCGTCAACTGAATCGACGTCGTCTTCGTGGTCGTTCTTACCGTCGTCGTCGCCGTCGTCCTTTTTTCGACGAGCCATCTCGTCGGCGGACTGCAAGGGTTCACTCTGGCGCCACCATTTTTGAACCCGCAGCAACAGGATAGCGAAAATTTTTTTGACTTGGCAGCACAGGTCGCGCAACAATTTAGACATTTGTTTTATTGTAAACATATTTTTTTTCCAAGTATCGACAGACCCGTTTGGTCTCGGTGCTTACCTTGCCGTGTGCCTTTTGTAGGGCGCGTACTTTTCCACAGTAGTTCTCTACGACTAGGATGGGCACGTCTGGGTGTCTTATTTTGCCGCCGTTGTTGGATGCCGCAATGAATTTACCGTACCGCTTTGTTTTTTTTGCTTGTGTTGCTTGTCTTTCATGAAAAAAATGGCCTGCTTCGCGTCCAAGTCGTGGCTCTCCGGTGCTGAAAACTTTGGCCAAATGACTGCTGTTGTTGTACATCGGTTCATTCTCCTTTAGGAAGTCATCGATTTTCTTTTTGCAAGTTGTTTTGCCTTTCAACATGCGATTGGCTCTCTCGCTATTTGCCAAGAAGGACTGGTACGTAAATAAAGATTTCGATGCTTGTTGGAGGTTCAGTTGTAGTTTGTCCTTGGGTACCCGCCAGGCCTTTTGAATCACGTTATTATCGCTTTGGTCGTTAGGAATTTTGAAAATGAAATCTGTTATTAGTCCATTTCCTTGCAAGAAATCAGCGTACCCTTTTTCAATGTTTTCTAACAACTTATTGCACCACCTTTCATCTTTATTATCTTTTTTTTGTTGCTCTTCTTTTGATAACTTTCGCTTTCGTTTAGGCATTTTTTTTATGTTTTTTGTTTTTTTTTTATTGGAATAGATTTTAATTCGATTTATTTTTTTCAATCTTTGCCGTTGGTGACGACTGCCCGCCACGCATCTCGTAAATTTTGCTGCTCGACCGACGAGATTAAAGTTTTCCCTCCTCCCGTCAGAGCAACGGCGCCAGCCTTCAGCACTGAATCCTGGCTGCCCAACAAATTGCCGACGTTCTGCTCCAGTTGCTGCCACTGCACCGTGTCCAAGGCCGTCTTGCGTGAGTTGAACAGTTTGCGACTGTCCACCATGTCGGTAAGACTGGCGGCAAAAGGCTCGGCTCCACCGGCCAAAGCGATGTCGGAGAGCTCTCGCAGCTGAACGACGCGGTCGCTCTGCAACTTTTTATTCAAGTTCCACACCAAGCCGTTGCTGCGCTTTGCCGCATACCTCATTCTTTTGGTCAGCTGCGGGGCGTCGTTGTAGACTCGCAACTTTTGTGCCCCTCCGTTCAGCACCCGGCGCTGCTGTTTCAACGCGTTGTTCAATTTGGTGTCGTGCGTCATCCACTCGTGCGCATCGACGGTTGTTTTGTGCCGGTTGGCGTGAAAACGGTTGCCAATGGTTTGTTCCATGAAGTTAAGAAATTCCGGGGTGGCCCCCCCGATCAGTGCGTCTGCATAAATTCCACCCAAGTCAAGCATGTGCAGGCGACGATCCTGAGCTATTTTGGCCTCTAGGTTGACCACGCCGTCGTTGTACACTTTTAAACTGTTGCTCAAATGTTGAATGTTAGACATTTTTTTTCTTCTTTTTGCTACTACACAATATTTTTTTCGGTGGCTGCCTACCACCCCCTATGGAAAACAAACAGTCGGGTTTTTTATTTTTATTTTTATTTTTCCGGCATTTTCAGGTACCACATCACCCCTTCGCCCGGGTCGCCGCAAAACAGAAAGAAGCGGTCTTTGCCTCCTGCGGCGTCTAGCGGGTAGTGTTCCACGTGATCGGACCACTGGTCGCCGACGTTGAGCAGAATCGGGCGGTCCTTTGTATTCTGGATGATGAGTTGCCGAGCCTTTCGCTTGTCCTGTGCCGGGTCGTTTCTCCCAACCATGTGCAGGCTCTTGTAGTTGTCGTACCCCAAACACTTGAGCTGCTTCTTGGTCCACTCGTGGTTGCTCTCTGTATACGGTCGCGCGGTGACCAGGTGCACGGCGAAGTTTTTGGCAGTTGCCTTGTCATAGAGTTTCTTACCAGCGTCGACATGTTTGGCAAAGGAGCATTTTTGTACCTCACGATCCATGACCAAAAGAGTCTGGTCGATGTCGAACACCACGTTGCTGTCAGGCTGGCCATCTTCCAAAATTTGAAGCACACGCTCCACGACGACTTCGGGATTCACAAGAAGTTGGCGTTGAAAGTCGAACACCCGTACGGACATGTGCAGTTTTAACAACAGTTTTAAGAGTTTTAAGAGTTTTGAGAAAAAAAGTTTTTTTATTAGGATACAAAATAATTTTTTAGAGGCTCAAATCTTGCGTTTGCAACTTTTTGACCCCCCCCTTGCCGCCCTTGCCGCCCTTGCCGCCCTTGCCGCCCTTTCCACCGTTTCCCATGTTGATCGTGCGGTTATCTACGGCGGACTTTGCGTTTCTTTGTTCGGCCGCATGAAGCGCTTTCAACCGCCGTTGGTCGTTCTCCATGGTGTCACGCGACTCGTCATGCCGCTCCTGCTCCCGGTGCTGCTGGCGGTTCAACTCTGTCTTTAGAAGCAAATTTTCCTCACGAAGTTCTGTCGAGGGGTCATCGACGTCCAGGGCATCGTCTTCCGCTTCAAAGTACACGTCGGGGGACGAAGTGGTGGTGGGAAACTGGCGGGGTGATCTCATAACGGGTCGGCTTGCAAAGTTTTTGTTAACCGACGCTTTCTGTCGCTGGACTGCGGGGGGCGGTTTCACCGCCGCTCGCTGCATGCCACCCATGAGTCCACTGAGTCCTCCCATCATCGACATGGGGTTGGCCATGCCGGCAAAGTTGAAGGGCGTCGAACCCTCGGACGCTGGTCGGGCGAATGTCGACGTCGACTGGGCTTCGTCCAAGTATCGGGGCTTGTAACCCATGAACTTTTTCTTGCAGTGAAACATGACCATGGAGCTCCCGACAAGCCACGCCAGTTCCATTTCGGGACTCGTGCTGCCCTTTCTCCAGTGCTTCTTGTAGAGGCGCTCCAACACCGTGTCGTACTTGCGACTTCGAATGTCGTTCCCTACCTCAATCGACCAGCCGTCGAGATCCAGCACCGGCCCCCACTGCTGGTTCGCCCACTCGGTTCCCTGAAAAATCATTTCCAACCCCTTTTTCATGAAGTTGACACCACTGAGGGTGCTTTGAATCTGCCTCTGCCGGTCGTACTCGAACTGAATGTCCTCCAAAGAGTCTTGCATCGTGTAGTTGCGGGTCATGCGCACCCCCTGCTGCTCCATCTTTGATAGCTCAAAGAGATACCCCTGCTTTTCGTAGGCGATTTCGTTTGCCATGTCCATCGCACCGTGTGTCGCCGCCGTGTTGCGAGCCGCTCCGGCGCTGCTGGACTGCTCGAACATGATCGGAGGAGGTGACAAGTGCCTTCGGCTACTTGCCGGGGAAACATTTGGCGATCGATGGCTGGGCGAGGGCGACCGACGGCTGGGCGAGGGTGACCGACGGCTGGGCGAGGGCGACCGACGGCTCGGCGGCGAGGAGCATTTGGAGCGAACCGAATTGTTGTCCACCACCTCGCTAAACGTCCGTTTGTTGAAGTCTACCTTGGCCGGGTTGGCCATGGCGCGAAACATACGAATTTCAGAGGACGTTGGGGCAACGGACATTTTTGTTCTTTTTTTTTTCCTTGTTTTTTTTTATATTTTTTTTTTTTTAGTTGTGTGTTGCCAACATGCTGAGCAAAAAAAAAGTTGGTGGTATAAGTAACCAAAAGCAACCATGATTTTGCGTGAAATACGCCGAGGCTTCTACAACCGCGAGAAGATCGCCACGTACGCTTCGCTGCACCAGACCGTCGGTTTTATTTGTCACGCACCCATCACACACAGTTTTCTGAGCAGCCTGCTGTCCAAGAAAGGCAAGAGAGACGTCGGCACTCAAACCGACCCCGTTCCACGGGCGTCGAAGGCCGTGACGGCAGCGTTTGACACCGAGTTTGTCTTCCTGTGCCCCCACCCCCGAACACAAGATTAATACACATTCATTTCTTTGGTTTCTTTGGTTTCTTTGGAGTCAACTAATAAATTAAATTACTTTGAGTCAATATTTTTATATTTTTTTTCAAATTTATTTGTACCAGCAGGTACCAAGTACATTTTTTTGATACAACAACTTATATATCAGCAACTCTCCTACAACAACGTCACCAAAAAGGGGTCGCCGGACGCGCCGGACGAGCCGGAAGAGCCGCCGCTGCCGTCGCCGACGGACCCAATGAAGAATTCGTGCGTCTCGGTGTCAAACGTGGCACTGAACACGTCGTCCTCTTTCAAATCGAACGGACCCGCGGTGTAGGCAGCCCCGCCCTGGG